>SAMEA3387475__coassemble_3784_pt1 | contig 7237 bp, 8 predicted proteins | sample SAMEA3387475__metabat2_high_PE_003 | metagenome-assembled genome bin SAMEA3387475 (sample SAMEA3387475) | Felis catus | biome: Faeces | place: United Kingdom | collected 2012 | reverse complement strand
CTGCAAAGACCAGTTTTGCCGCCTGTCGGGCATCTCCTTTCAAAATACAAATCATCAGTATATGCTGCTTGCTGCGCTTTGTTTCCTGCGTACAGGCACAAAATCCCCTTTCCTCCATAAGCTGTTAGCAGGCATAAGCCTTACCGCACCGATAAAAAAACAGTTGGGATGTTTAACCGCGCCCTTTGCCGGTTACAATAACAGGGAAGCAAAATCCAACAAAATCTCGGAGTGTGATCATTGTGAAACGTGGAGATATTTACTATGCGGACCTGAGTCCTGTGGTCGGCTCGGAGCAGGGCGGTGTGCGACCGGTACTTATCGTGCAAAATGACATCGGCAACCGCTACAGTCCAACGGTCATCGCTGCTGCCATCACCAGCCAAACCGATAAGAACAAGCTGCCCACCCACATCGAGCTGGACTGCAAACGCTGCGGGCTTTCCAGAGATTCCATCGTGCTGCTTGAGCAGATTCGCACCATCGACAAACGCCGTCTGCGCGAAAAGATGGGTTCGCTGGATGCCGGTGCAATGTCGCAGGTCAACAAAGCCCTGTCCATCAGCTTTGGGCTGGGAAAAAACCGCTGACATCCGGCTTTCGGATGAGCGTGCTGCCCGACTTTAAAAAAGATTGACCAAAAAGAGTTGCATTTTTCACTGGAGAGATGTATAATGATACCACAATCAAAAATCGACAGGGGAGCTTGTACAGCAGGCTGAGAGGAAGTAATCGAACTTCGACCCTTTAACCTGATGCGGATAATGCCGCCGTAGGAAGTTTGCAAACTTGCTGTTTTAAACGGAGACACCCAATCGGGCGTCTCCGTTTTTTTTGCGTTCCAAGGCGCCTTGCTCCTCTGTCGAACCCATTAAGGAGTGGTCATAATGAAAAAAACAAACATCCGTAAATTGTCCATCGCAGGCATCTTCTGCGCAGTTGCCGTAGTCGGCAGCCTCTTCTCCTTCCCGGTCTTTGCCAGCAAATGTGCGCCGGTGCAGCACATGGTCAACATCCTGTGCGCGGTGCTGCTGGGTCCCTGGTATGGGGTCGGGGTCGCCTTTTGCGCCAGCCTGCTGCGCAACCTGCTGGGTCTGGGCAGCTTGATGGCATTTCCCGGCAGTATGTTCGGCGCACTGCTGTGCGGCATCACCTTCTCCAAATGCAAAAAAATCATGCCCACCCTGCTGGCAGAGGTGTTCGGCACCTCCATCCTGGGCGGACTGTGCGCCTACCCGGTTGCCATCCTGCTGATGGGACAAAGCGCAGGCGAGGTTGCCTTTTATGCCTACATCATCCCCTTTTTGGTGTCCACCGCCGGCGGAGCTGTTCTGTCTGGAATTTTGCTGTACACCTTGCAGCGGGCAGGCGTTTTAAAGAATATGCAGGCACAGCTTGCCCGATAAAGGGAGGTCGCTATTTTGCTTTCCACCTGTCTTGCCAATCTGCGGGAAAAATCCCCGCTGGTTCACAGCATCACCAATTTTGTCACCGTCAACGACTGCGCGAATCTCCTGCTTGCCTGCGGCGCACGTCCCATCATGGCAAGCGACCCGCAGGAGGCAGCCGAAATCACCGCTGCTGCCGATGCGCTGAACATCAACATCGGCACACTCAACCATCTGCTTGTCCCTGCCATGTTGGATGCCGGTCGAACTGCCAACCGGCTTGGCATCCCGGTCCTGCTGGACCCGGTCGGGGTTGGAGCTTCCTCCCTGCGCAGGCAGACGGTTGCACAACTGCTCAAAGAGCTGAAGTTGACCGCCATCCGCGCAAACGCTTCGGAAATCCGTGCGATTGCCCGATTGGAGCAGGCACAGCCCAGCGGTCCCAGCGCCGGTGTGGATGCGCTTCCCGGTGACCTTGTCACAAAAGAGCAGCTTGGGCAGAATATCAAGCTTGCCAGACAGTTGGCAGAAAAACTTGGCTGCATCATCATCCTGACCGGTCCGGTGGACATCGTCACCGATGGGAAAAAGGCGGTGTGCATCTACAACGGACACCCGATGATGAGCCGCATCACCGGAGCCGGCTGCCAGCTGTCCGCCCTGACCGCCGCCTTTTTGGCAGCCAATCCCGATTCCCCGCTGGATGCCGCCGCTGCTGCCGTCTGCACTATGGGACTGTGCGGGCAGCTTGCCTTTGAGCGAATGAAACCCGGCGACGGCAATGCCAGCTTTCGAACCTATTTGATTGATGCCGTCTTTTGTATGACTCCCGAACAACTGCAAAGAGGTGCTGATTATGAAATTCGATAGAAATTCCCTACTGCTGTACGCGGTCACCGACCGCAAATGGACCAGCCCGCAGGTCAGCCTGTATGACCAGGTCTGCGCTGCCATCGACGGCGGTGTCAGCTGTGTGCAGCTGCGTGAAAAGCAGCTGGATGAATCCGATTTCCTTGCACAAGCCCGGCTCATCGGCAAGCTCTGCCGCGCCCGTCGGGTCCCCTTCATCATCAACGACAATGTGGAGCTTGCCCTGCGCTGTCAGGCAGACGGTGTCCACATCGGTCAGGACGACATGGATGCACAGCAGGTGCGCAAGCGCATCGGAGAACAGATGATTCTCGGCGTTTCGGCGCACAATGTTGAGGAGGCACGCACCGCTTTTCGAAATGGCGCGGACTATCTGGGCGCGGGCGCTGTCTTTTCCACCTCCACCAAAAACAACGTCACCACCCTTCCGCTGGACATCCTTCGGGAAATCTGCTCCTCGGTTGAGCTGCCCGTTGTTGCCATCGGCGGCATCGACTGTAGCAACATCCTCAAGCTCAAAGGCACCGGTGTTGCCGGAGTTGCAGTGGTATCCGCCATCTTTTCACAGCCCGACCCCTGCCAGGCTGCCCGAGAGCTTGCCGCGCTTTCCCGACAGATCGTCCAATAGCCAAACCAGCGACAGATTGGGGGCACCACCTTCTGCCGCTTTATAAAAAAATGATGCTACAAAGGAGAATAACCCATGAAAACAGCATTATCCATCGCCGGAAGTGATTCCAGCGCAGGCGCCGGTATTCAGGCTGACATCAAAGCCATGACGATGAACGGTGTATATGCCACCACGGCAATCACCGCACTCACCGCGCAAAACACGACCGGCGTTCGAGCCATCATGGAGGTCACTCCGCAATTTCTTGCCCAGCAGATTGACGCAGTCTTTGAGGACATCCGTCCCGATGCCGTCAAAATCGGGATGGTTTCTTCCCCCGAGCTGGTGAACACCATTGCGGAGCGACTGCATTTTTATCATGCGCAAAATATCGTCGTCGATCCGGTCGTTGTTGCGACCAGCGGTTCGGTCCTTGCCCGTTCCGAAGCAGTCAGCCTGCTCAAAAGCGTTCTTCTGCCTATGGCGACGGTCATCACCCCAAACATTCCCGAAGCACAGCTGCTTTCGGGAATCGAAATCCACTCCTCCCAGCAGATGCAGCAGGCTGCCCGCATCATCAGCGAGGAATGTGGGTGCGCAGTCCTGTGCAAAGGCGGTCACAGCGTCAGCGACGCAAATGACCTGCTGTATGCCGACGGAGAAGCCACCTGGTTTTACGGCAAGCGCATCCAAAATCCCAACACCCACGGCACCGGCTGCACCCTTTCCAGCGCCATTGCCGCCCACCTTGCTTTGGGAGAGGATTTAAAAACCGCCATCCAAAAATCCAAGGAATATATCTCGCAGGCACTTGCTGCCATGCTGGACCTTGGTCACGGAAGCGGTCCGTTGGACCATGCCTTTATTTTGAGGAAAGACTTGCTGCAATAGAAAGGAGAACAAAACAATGGAACGAAATTACACAACACAGATGGACGCCGCCCGCCGCGGCATAATCACCCCGGAGCTGGAGACAGTCGCTCGCAAGGAGCAGATGCGTGTGGAGGAGCTTTTGCCGCTGGTTGCCTGCGGTAAGGTGGTCATCCCTGCCAACCGCCTGCACACCTGCATCGACCCGGAGGGCATCGGCTCGATGCTTCGCACTAAAATCAACGTCAACCTGGGCGTTTCCCGCGACTGCAAGGACTATGATGTCGAGATGCAGAAGGTAAACTCTGCCATCGAAATGGGCGCAGAAGCCATCATGGACCTGTCCAGCCACGGAAACACCCAGCCCTTCCGCCGCAAGCTGACCGCAGAATGTCCTGCCATGATCGGCACTGTGCCGGTTTACGACAGCGTCATCCACTACCAGAGGGATTTGGACACCCTGACTGCGCGCGACTTCATCGACGTGATTCGTCTACACGCAGAAGACGGTGTGGATTTTGTCACCCTGCACTGCGGCATCACCCGCAAGACCATCGACCAGATTCGCAAGCACAAGCGCAAAATGAATATCGTTTCCCGCGGCGGCTCTCTGGTCTTTGCCTGGATGTGCATGACCGGCGAGGAAAATCCATTCTATGAATACTACGACGAGATTCTGGACATCTGCCGCGAGTATGACGTCACCATCTCGCTGGGCGATGCCTGCCGTCCCGGCTGCCTTGCCGATGCCACCGACGTCTGCCAGATCGAAGAGCTGGTCCGTTTGGGCGAGCTGACCAAACGTGCCTGGGAAAAGGATGTACAAGTCATGGTGGAGGGTCCCGGACACGTTCCGATGGACCAGATTGCTGCCAACATGAAGGTGCAGCAGACCATCTGCATGGGCGCTCCTTTCTATGTGCTGGGTCCACTGGTAACCGACATCGCTCCCGGCTACGACCACATCACCGCTGCCATCGGAGGCGCTATCGCTGCGATGAACGGCGCTGCCTTCCTGTGCTATGTCACTCCTGCCGAGCATCTCGCTCTGCCTAACCTCGACGACGTCAAACAGGGTATCATCGCCAGCCGCATTGCTGCCCATGCCGCGGATATTGCCAAGGGCGTGCGCGGCGCGCGGGAAATCGACGACAAAATGGGTGATGCCCGCCGTGCGCTCGACTGGGAGGCACAGTGGGCTTGTGCCATTGACCCACAGACAGCAAAAGCCATCCGCGACGACCGTTCTCCCGAGCATGACGACAGCTGTTCGATGTGCGGCAAATTCTGTGCTGTACGCAGCATGAACAAGGCACTCAACGGTGAACATATCGACATCCTGTAAGGGGTGCAAAAAAGGGACGAAAGAGAAAATTCTCTTTCGTCCCTTTTATTTTTATCGGGAATCCAGTTATTTCATCTCCTGCACCGATTTTGCCACGCTGTGGGTAATCGGTGTCCACTGCACATTTTTGAACAGTGCAACAATCGAGATGGGAACATAGGTAAAGATAAATACCGGGAAGGTAAAGGTATACAGCACCTTTTTGTAAGCCGGCGCCTTAATCTGCTTCCACTCGGTGATGGTGGTCAGTACACCCATCGCAAAGAGGATGACGTAGAAATTGACAAAAGCAAAAAGAACCGATTTTCCTGCCAGCACCACCATCGTGTTTACATAGTGCGGCTGGAGCAGCGCTGTCACCAGGAAAGCAAGGTTCATCGCCAGACACGTCAGTGAAACCAGCGATGCCGGAGCAATGGTCATCAGCATATCGTAGCAGGCAAAGGTGTTTTCCTTTTTGTGGAACAGATTTGTAATTAATGCCTTGCCGTACTTCCAGTTGACCTGATAAAAGCCCTTGGACCAACGCATCCGCTGGGTCCACGACTGGCGGAAGGTTTCCGGCTGCTCGTCATACAGCACCGCTGTTCCGCAATAGCCAATCTTTTCTCCTTCGATTGCATTGACGATGGAAAACTCGATGTCCTCGGTCAGCAGGTGGAACTTCCATCCGCCGTACCGGCGCACAATCTCGTTGGAAATCAAAAAACCGGTGCCGGAGATGGCACAGTTGGTTCCCAGCATCATACGGGCATTGTTCAGATACTTTGCCTCGCGCAGAAACCACAGCGAATATCCTGCGGTAATCCAGTTGGTCGCATAGTTTTTCGAGTTGCGGTAGCTGGTGATGACCCGATAGCCCTGCGAGAAGGTCTTGTTCATCTCCTCGATGTAGTGTTCATCCAGCAGATTGTCTGCATCAAACACCAGAAAGGCATCGTGATATTGATTTCCGTAATCCTGCGCAATGCGGTGGAACGCAAAATCCAGCGCGTATCCTTTGCCGACCTGCTGTGGATTGCAGCGCTCATAGACCACAGCGCCCATCTCCCGCGCGACCTGCGCGGTGTCGTCGGTGCAGTTATCCGCGACCACAAAGATGTCCACCAGCTCACGGGGATAGCTCTGCTCCTGAATGCTTCGAATCAGATTCGGCAGCACCACCCGTTCATTGCGCGCAGCAATGACCACGCCAAAGCGGTGCAAAACCGCAGGCTGCTGTGGGGTGTTGTCCTTTTTGAACAGGACAACCAGGACATATACGAATTGATACAGGTAGCATACGGTCAGAAGTACAAATACAAACAGATTGATATGCCATATGTATTCTTCCATCTCAAAAACTCTCCATTCCTTTTACAGAATTCGTATTTTAATTATACGATTATATAGTATACCATGAATATGAAAAAAAGCAACAACTTATTGTTAAATATTTTACATATTCCTAACATTTCAGCTTTTTGGAAGAAATAAAAATCCATTACAGAAAAAGAAATATGTGTTTTGACCAAAAGAAAAGGAAAGTTTTTGTCGAATCCTTTAAATGCTTTCCTGCTTTCTTTTATATTTTTGCAAATTTGGCTCGCAAGTTTTTAAATCTCTTGATAATGTGCATCATGTGGAACAGCCGCACCAGTGAAGAAACAATTAAAACCCCCACTGCCAGTGCACCGGCAATGGCAAAGGTGTGGATACCGGTTTCGATAAACTGGGAGGTCTGCCCGGAAACACAGTACTCCATCGTGTAATAGATACCGCCTCCCGGCACCAGCGGCAGGATGCCGATGGTCAGAAAACCGGTGACCGGCGCTTTGAACACCCTTGCCATCACCTCGGCATAGGCGGAAACGATGATGGTGGAAATCAGATACTGTGCCAAATCGTTGCCCAAAAAGCCGCAGGCGACATAAATCACCCAGCTGAGCATCCCGCCTGCCGCTGCTGCAATCATGTGCGGAATCTTGTGAAATTTAAAAATCACGCAGAAGGACAGGCAAGCCAAAAAGGTATAGATAAATACCGGAATATGTTCACTCATTTTCCCATCTCCTCCTTTTCATCAGATTCCGGGGAAGAAGTATCGCAGGGTGGAAATTGCAATACCGGCGCCCAGTGCGATGCCGCTGGCGACCATCAGCGACTCTACCAGCT
>SAMEA3387475__coassemble_3651_pt1 | contig 7489 bp, 9 predicted proteins | sample SAMEA3387475__metabat2_high_PE_003 | metagenome-assembled genome bin SAMEA3387475 (sample SAMEA3387475) | Felis catus | biome: Faeces | place: United Kingdom | collected 2012 | reverse complement strand
GACCTGTACAATGCCCTCCACCTCGGGATAGGTGGAAACCACCGTTGCCGCCTGAATCAACAGCTTGGCTCGCTCTTTTTCGGTATACATTACATCACTCACCCCATGATTTTACTTTGAATACGAATATCCCGCCCTAAAAATTCAAAATGCATATAGCCGCCAAACAAACGCGAGGTCAGGCGATCGGTGTACCGCTTGCTGATCTCCTGAAAGGAAAGGTTGGTGCTGATGATGGTCGGTCTGCCCTCCAGCAGGCGGGTATTGATGATATTATACAGCATCGCTGTGACGAATTGGCTCAAAAATTCTGTGCCCAGGTCGTCCAGAATCAACAGGTCACATTCCAGCACCAGCGAGAGGTAGCTCTGCGGCTGGTCCTCTGTGTTGTTGAAGCTGAACTTTTCCTTTTCCAGCTTTGCCAGCAGGTTTTGCGCCGAACCGTAGATGACCCCGTAGCCCTTGTTGATGACCTGTCCTGCAATGGCAAGCGAAAGATGGGTCTTGCCAAGACCGGTATTGCCTAAAAACAGCAGGCTGGGCGAGGACTGCGCTTTGCTAAAGCTGTGGCGCTCCACAAAAAAGTCGCGTGCATAATCGGAGCAGAAATTTTTGACCTGCGCCATCCGCTGTCTGGGGACCACCCCGTTGGCAAGCGGCTGCGGGCTGTAATAGTCCAGCGAAAAGTTGGAAAAGCGGCAGTCCTGCGGGTGGGAAGCTCCCAGCGCATCGAAGGCTGCCTCCCGCAGCAGCTTCTGAAAACATTCGCATTTGGTCGAGCCGATGTATCCGGTGTCCTCACAGCGCTTGCAGACGTGTCCGTCGTCGCGGTAGATTTCCAGCAGACCTGCCGCTTCCAGCAGGTCGTCCCGCTGCTTTTGCAGTCCCAAGCTCTGCTGCTTGAGCCGCTCAATGATGGTATCCAGCCGTTCCGGGGAGCCTGCTACCGCCTGGATGGTCTGCATCCCGATGCGACGCAGCTGGCTGTCGATCTGCTCGATCTGCGGAAGCAGCCGGTAGATCTCCTGCCGGTGGCGCAGGCTCTGTTCCTTTGCCGCCTGTCTGCGGCTGGACAGCACCGCTGCCGCTTTATCATATATCTCTTTTGGAAAACCCATAACAATCCCCTTCCTGTGCCGGCGCCGTACCCTTTTTATCCATTGCCGTCCTCACCCATGAACCAGCCGTCGTGCGGCTGACTCATCAGCCGCAGATAGTATTCGTTCGGTCCCGAGATGGTATAGTCGTTTTGCAAATCCATCGGGTCATATTCACTGACCGCCATCCCGTCGTAAAGTCCTGTCATATCCTCCGCCTGCTCCGGGGCAAACCACTGCCCAACCCGCTGCGGGCAGCGTTTTAGCTCCCATCCGTTCAGCGGATGTCCCTGATAAAACCGGCAGCCGTATAAAAAATCGACCACACCCCAGTGCTCTTCATAAAACGCTTCGGTCACCACGTGTCCGTGGTAGGCTTTTTGGCGGTTTGCCAGAATGAGGATGCGTGCCGGTATACCCAGACACATCAGCAGCACCGCGCCTAACCGAGCCATATCGCTGCACCAGTCGGTCGAGCGCAGCAAAATCTCCCGTTCGGTCCCGCCAAAGCGCATCTGCTCAAAGGGGACGGCAAAATTTTCTGCCATCCGTTTGGTCAGGTGCAGCAGATGGTCGATGCTCTGTGCCTGATGGCTTCCGGCAAAATGTCCCGCAAAATCATACAACGGGTGGTGCTGTATTCCCGCAGGCAGGCTGCCCTTTTGGCTGTACAGCCGCGCTGCGGTATCCTCCTCCAGCAGGACCATCCTGCGCAGCAGCTGGTGGTCAATGCTGTTTTCTGCGTGCAGGTCGTGGCGCAGCATCTGCTCATATTCTTTTCCAAAGACGGAATATCCTCTTTTTTCCTGCATCCGTCCGGTTTCTGCCTTATCGCTGTGGCTCACGACTTCCTCCATAAGTAACATAGCGCTGCAGCTCATCGAAATCAATCGAGGACTGCTCGCTTTTCTGCATTGCCTTCATGCCCTGCCGTTCGTTGGCAGCATCCTTTGTATTGGTGATGCCTTTTTCGTGCCAGCTGGTCAAAATCTTGTTGATGTAGGCAAAAGACACCTTTCCAATCTGATCCACCGTCCGCTCATAGGCGAGCTTGACCATCGAAATATCAAAGCGGTAGTCCAAAAACCATGTGTCGATGTATTTGCACTCCTGGCGGGTCAGCTGGCGGTCGTGGATGCCAAAGGCGGTCTTGACCTGTCCCTGTGCGCTGTCCTGCCGCTGGCGGCGGGTCAGATATTCCTCCGCCTGCTCATAGGTGTAGATGTTTTCCGACATCATATCGGTCAGCAAACGGGACACCGCACGCATATTCGGCATATTTTTTGCACAGCAGAAGGATACTGCCAGCAGGATATATTCCGGCGGCAGACCCGCATAGGTGTAAAAGGAAACCAGCGTTTCAATCTCGGTGCGGGTCAGTGCCTTGCCCATCTGCATCTGCACCATCTCCACCAGCTGCGAGATGTTTGCATCCTGCTGGGAGAGGTGGTCAATCTCGTCGATGGACATCGTCTTTTTCTGTGCCTGCAAGCCGACCGATACCACCGGTTCCCGTCTGGTCTTTGGCTGTGGCTGCTGTATTGCCTCTGGTTGTGGCTGCGGCTGGCAGGTCTGTTCGACCGGCTGCTCCTGATGGCACAGCAACCCTTCCCGACACCAGAAATCCAACCCGTCCAGCACCTGCTGGTAGGGAATCATCAGCCGGTCCGCTAGATAGCGCGGGTCAATCACCTGCGGCTGGTTCTGCATCAGATACAGCAGCAGCCGCAAAGCTTCTGCCGAAGCGGTACACAACGTTTGCTCCGACAGCTGCGGCAGAGCGAATACGGCTGAAAATTTTGCATAATTGATCTTCAAACTCATACGATACTTTCTCCTGTTTTGCTCAGAGCCTGCGCTCTTTGTTTTCATTATACTATTTTTCCGCCCGGAATCCTAGTGCCTGTGCAAGGATTTTTACCTGTTCCCATTGGAAAACCCTGCTGTAAAACCGGCTTGTCCGCTGATTAGGATAGACACCGGCGGCATTTTGGTATATAATAGAGAATACCGACGGTTCCCTATCCTCTGTCGGCTTGAGGGATCTTTCTGCTTTGGACAGGCAAGAGTCCTCATCCTTTTGGTAAGGAGTGATTGTACACCATGATAGGCGATCTGCATTGCCACAGCAAGCTTTCCGACGGCTCCACCTCGCTGGAGGACATCGTCTTTTATGCAAAACGTGCCGGTTTGGATGCGCTTGCCATCACCGACCACGACACACTGGCAGGCGCTTCCCGCGCACAGGTACTGGGAAAGCGCTACGGGATTACCGTCATTCCCGGGGTGGAAATTTCCACCTTTGACCCGGACACACAGCGCAGGGTCCACATCCTGTGCTATCTGCCGCTCAAGCCCGACCGGCTGGCAGGACTGCTGTCGCGCACCCTCGAACAGCGGCGCATCTCTGGTGAGCAGATGATTCAAAAGGTCTCCCGACTGTATCCGGTCACCCGCGAGCATATTCTGCGCTATGCTGCCGCCAGCAACTCCATCTACAAGGTCCACATCATGCAGGCACTGCTGGATTTGGGCTACGACACCTCCATCTACGGTCAGCTGTATGCTCAGCTGTTTTCCGACTCCGGCGGCAGCTGTCTGGTCAAAACGGTCTACCCTTCCCTTGAGGAGGTTTTGCAGACAGTCAAGCAGGCGCACGGAATTGCCGTTTTTGCTCATCCGAGCGTCTACCGCTCGATGGAGCTGGTCCGTCGTTTGGCTCCCAGCGGCTTCATCGACGGCATTGAGGTCTACCATCCGCGCAACACCGAGGAAGACCAACAGGAGCTGCTCACCCTCTGCCGGCAAAACGGTCTACTCATCACCGGCGGCACCGATTTTCACGGCAGCTATGCCTCCCGTCGGGCAAACCCGCTGGCAACCTGCGTGACCGACGAGGAAAATTTAAAGGGTATCTTTGAACTGCACCGGAAAAGAAGCGGCTGTTGAGCTTTGCACATTTCCGATGTCCCATAATTAAAAAATATTAAAACAACAAAGGAAGGTCATCACATGAAATTTGAATACCATACCGAAGGCACCTGCTCCCGCAATATTATTCTGGAGATGGATGGAGATACCATCCAGTCGGTACAGTTTATCGGCGGATGCAACGGCAACCTCAAGGGCATCGCTGCGCTGGTTCAGGGACAGAAGGCACAGGATGTCATCCCGAAAATTCAGGGCATCACCTGCGGTCCTAAACCCACCTCCTGCCCGGACCAGCTCGCTCTGGCTTTACAGGCATACCTGGAACAAAGATAATTTTCTGTACACAACGACCGACACCATCAAAAGGAGGGGTCTGTGTGATTGATTTTCTCATCGTTCTTCTTGTCTTTCTATGGGGAAGTGCGCTGATGAACGCGCTGATTTTGGTCCGGCACAGGCAACATCCTGCTTGCAGGCAGTTTGCATGGGCTGTCGAAAATGACAGTGACATTAAAATCGCTCCTGATTTTTCCTCCAAGTCCTCCCAGCCCCGGCTGGAGCCTTCGGAGGAGGAAATCCTGCTCTATTTTAAGCACAAGCAATGCTGCAACCTGGAAAAAGCCCGCTGCCTGGGTCAACAGCTGGGGACACAGATTTTGTGTTTACCGCAAGACTTGGCACAGGAGCAGCTGACCTTGGAACCACCACTGCTGCTGCACGCACAGATGCTCTGTCTGTTCGTCAGCGAGGAGTGTGTCCGCAGACTGCTGCCTGACCCCATCCTGCACAAGCTTGTGCTTGCACAGATGAATGACACCATCTCCGAACAACTGCCGAACTTCTACAACAATCTGCTTCAGTATCGCGCCTACACTGCTTATAAGATGTGCTTGGAGGAAGCTCCGGCAGAATCGGCTACATCCGAACCGACACAACAGCAGCTGATTGGCAGCTGTTGGGCAAAAATGACAGGAAAACCGCAGGACCCCGCACATTGTCAGCTGGGCAGTCGGCTATATCAGTGGATGAAAGCCCGCTGCGAACAGCTTGTGTGCTCGGTACAGTTTCAAACGGTATAACAAACAGGGATGATTTTTAAAAATCATCCCTGTCGTTCTTTTATCACAGAAAGGAGCCAACCTTATGTTTTATCCTGCCAACGGAAAATCGCCGCAGCTTTCCCCCACCGCCCGCATCGCTCAAGGCGCCCGACTGGTCGGTCAGGTGCAGCTGATGGAAAACAGCAGCGTGTGGTATAACGCCGTCCTGCGCGCCGACAACGCACCCATCACCATCGGAGAGGGCAGCAACGTCCAGGACAACTGCACGCTGCACACCGACCCAAACTACCCCATCACCGTTGGGAAAGAGGTCAGCATCGGTCATGGAGCCATCCTGCACGGCTGCACCGTCGGCGACCACTGCACCATCGGGATGGGTGCCATCCTGCTCAACGGCGCGGTCATCGAAGAAAACTGTCTAATCGCAGCAGGCGCGCTGGTCACCCAAAACACCGTCGTGCCTGCCGGTTCTCTGGTCATAGGCTCTCCTGCTGTCGTCCGCCGCAGTCTGCGCGAGGAAGAAATCCTTCACCTGCAATCTGCCGCACAGGAATATGTACACGCTGCCGCCGAACAGCTTGACTGTCCGCAGCGGTAATACAGCCGACCGGCTGTATGTCCCTCTATCAGAAGCCGGGCTTTGTCTTGACCTTCTGCGCCAGCAGGTCCTGCTGCGGGTATCGGGCAAACCAGCTCTGTGCCGACCGGCACCCCAGCAGCAGCTGCATCTTCTGCTTGCGCAGAAAATCGCCCACCGCCTGCATTGCTTCCTGCAAAACCGTCTCCGTCTGCGTGCGGTCGAGTTTCAGTTCCTCCACCAGCCAGATGCCCTTCTGCTGCTCTTTCAGTCGCAACAAAACAACGCTCTCCCCTGTTGTCAGGGTGCAGCGCGTGCCGCTTCGGCTTTCTGTCACCTTCATCCCATCCCCCCCTTTTCCTTTATTATAGCACACTTCCGGTGGCTGTGGGAGGGTTTTTAACGCAGCCACTTTAAGCATCCCATCAAAATCAAAAGCAGTCCTGCGCTCCAGCTGATGTCCCGCTCAAACCGTGTGCAAAACCGACTGCCCAACCACCAACCGCCTTTAACTGCCAGCAGGTTGATGCCCAGCGACAACGCCAGCAGCAGCCAGTGGTTCTGCTGCATCATTCCCGCGCCAAAGCCCGCCGCCAATCCGTCCACACTCAGCGCTGCCGCCAGGCTGACCGCCTCGGAAACGGAGAGCGACTGCGAGCGGTTAAAATCTGCACAGGTGGAATCGACACATACCTGCAAAAAAATCCGCAGATTTTTAATGCGAAACACCCAGGCGTTTCCCCGCTCGCAGCATTTTTTCAAGACATTTTTCAGCAGCCCGTCGCACAGCCGCACCGAACCCATCACGACCAGCACCCCACCGCCGAGCAACGAAGCTGTCCTGACGCTCATCCATCCTCCTGCGGCATCGCCCAGCCACACCGCCGCCCACAGACTGAACGAACAGGTCAACCCCAGCGCCAATGCAGAACAAAACGGAATTTTAATCTGCTGTGTTCCCAAAGCCAGACCCGCAGCAAAGGTATCCATGCTCAACGCCAGTGCCAGAAGCGTACATCCCCACAGAGTTTCTGCCAAACCATCATCTCCCTGTCCAGATTCTGTTGTTATCTTATGAGCGGCAGAAAAAATCGGTGCAAAAAATTTTTAAAAACTCTTGACAAATCCTTCCTCAGTTGCTATAATAATAAAGCACTTGTGATTTGTGCAAACAATTTCATAGTATGGAAAGATGGCTGAGCTGGTCTAAGGCGCACGACTGGAAATCGTGTGTGCCCTATAAAGGCACCGAGGGTTCGAATCCCTCTCTTTCCGCCAACAGACTGAGTCTGGACGCATATCGCGTTCCAGGCTCTTTTTTATCGAAATGAGCGGCTCGCATTTCAGCCAATCTAAACGGACCACCCTTCCCCAAAGAAGACATCCAAAGGATGTCTTCTTTTTTGTTTTGCTCAAAATTTCCCCTGCTTTCTGCCGCACACAAAAATCACCGTAGTCCTTTTGATAGGACTACGGGGATTTTTGTAACAGGGATTTCTTTTTAAGAATACAGCGATTCTCCATCGGGCATCTGCTCGCGTTTTTTCAGCACCTTGCCGATGATGGACAGGAACACAATCGTGCTGACGATTCCGCAGAAAATATCGACAATCGGCTCGGCATAAAAAGCGGCGGTCGCACCGAAGAATGCCGGCAACGCAAGGGTGAACACCAAAAACATCAACTTACGGAAAACAGACAAGGTCACCGAAACCTTGACAATTCCCAGGGCGGTCAGACCGTCTACAAAGCTGTATTGCAGCGCCAGCGGGATGATGCCGAAGGGAAAGGCCTTGATTGCCCACACCGACAGCTGGATATAC
>SAMEA3387475__coassemble_3604_pt1 | contig 7586 bp, 9 predicted proteins | sample SAMEA3387475__metabat2_high_PE_003 | metagenome-assembled genome bin SAMEA3387475 (sample SAMEA3387475) | Felis catus | biome: Faeces | place: United Kingdom | collected 2012 | reverse complement strand
AGGCTCCCTACCCTTTAACGGTGTTTGAGCTTCAAGCAGAAAATCCTCCGTCAAAAGACATAAATATGAAAGAAAATGTTATAAATCTTCACCAAGGAAAGTGGGACATCAACCAGGCAACGGCAGAGCAGCTGATGCAGGTGGAGGGCATTGGAGAAAAACGCGCGCAGAAGATTTTACAGTACCTTTACCGAAAGGGCGGCATTTCCGACATGGAGCAGCTGCTGGAAATCGACGGAATCGGAGAAGAGCTGCTTAGCCGAATAAAGGAACAGTTCATCGCAGGATAAAAACAGCCCTCCGCTGCAAAAAAAAGCGGAGGGCTGTTTTCCCATTTTCCAACTTCCCTTTATTTTTCTTATATAAGGAACTTTTCTCTTAAAAGGTTACAGCTGGATGGAATGAAGGTCCTGCTGGTCGAGCAGCTGTTCAAACTGTCGAATCGGCAGGCAGTCGGCGTGGATGGGGGAGGAAAGTTTTTCGGAATACATCGGGTGCAGGTCGTTGAGCGGCTCGACCCTTGGAAAGACGGTGGCAAAAGACGGCGGCAGCGGTGTGCGGCGTCTTCTTTTGCCTGCGTGTCCGATGCCGGAAGGAAGAGAATGTTTTTTCGGCATGAAAACACTCCTTTCTTTTTCGGATGAGGATAGAGAAAAAAGACAAAGACACATCAAAAAACGTGTCAAAGCTAGTATGACTCTCAAACAGATGGCATATTCATGCGGATTTTTGGCAAAAATAATTTTTTTGAAAAAATCTCAAAAAAGGTGTTGACATTTTAAAAGAGGCGTAGTATAATAATCTACGTTGTCACGAGAGGACAGCAACAACGTGGGAGTTTAGCTCAGCTGGGAGAGCATCTGCCTTACAAGCAGAGGGTCACAGGTTCGAGCCCTGTAACTCCCACCACATATGGCCTGGTAGTTCAGTTGGTTAGAACGCTAGCCTGTCACGCTAGAGGTCGTGGGTTCGAACCCCATCCAGGTCGCCATTTTCTTTTTGTCCATCGCTTTCCTGCTGGGCAGAACAAATGCCTTTGTAGCTCAGTTGGTAGAGCAGAGGACTGAAAATCCTCGTGTCGTTGGTTCGATTCCGACCGAAGGCACCATTTGCGGGTTTAGCTCATCTGGTAGAGCGCCACCTTGCCAAGGTGGAGGTAGCGAGTTCGAGCCTCGTAACCCGCTCCAAAAAATCCATCCAGAGTTGTTTTGGATGGATTTTTTAAAAGTTCTTTCTAAGCAGGATGCCGGTTTCGTTCGGTGGATACAGATAAAAATCTGCGGGTTTAGCTCATCTGGTAGAGCGCCACCTTGCCAAGGTGGAGGTAGCGAGTTCGAGCCTCGTAACCCGCTCCACAGACCAACCGTCCGGTTGGTCTGTTTTTTTGTTCCCGAAAACCTGCGGGTTTAGCTCATCCGGTAGAGCGCCACCTTCCCAAGGTGGATGTGGCGAGTTCGAGTCTCGTAACCCGCTCCAATTTGTGAAAGCCTAAAGCGATTTGCTTTGGGCTTTTTTCTTTTTCCTCCTTAAAAAAGATTGCACACCGGGCATCGAGCTGATATAATCAACTAAAAGAACAAGATGACCCGACACAATAAGATGTATTTTAGGAGGATGACAGATGTTTGCTATCAAAAATTTTACAGACAATGATGACGTTAGAGTGCTGGGAAGCATGGGACCGTTCACCGTGGTGGAATATCTGAAGGATTTGAGCGTTACACCATCGACAGCGATGACCGCCTATTACTGCAACGAAATGAATGTGCGCAAACGTCAGGTCATCTGCGACCTGTCCAAGGCGAACATCACCCTGCAGGCGGGCGCGATGCAGTGGATGGCAGGCAATGTCAATGCGACCACAGGACTCAAAGGGGTCGGTGACTTTTTTGGCAAGGCGGTGCGCGGCAAGGTGACCGGCGAGTCGGCAGTCAAACCGGAGTACACCGGCAACGGCGTGCTGGTGCTGGAGCCGACCTACCGCCATATCCTGCTGATTGATTTGGCGGACTGGAACGGCAGCATCGTGCTGGACGACGGGCTGTTTTTGGCGTGTGACTCCAAGCTCAAGCAGAAGGCGGTCATGCGCTCGAATTTCTCCTCTGCGGTGGCAGGCGGGGAAGGTCTGTTTAACCTCGGCATTGTCGGGAACGGCGTGCTCTGTCTGGAATCTCCTTCACCAAAGGAGGAATTGATCGAGGTCACCTTGCAGGACGATGTGCTGAAGGTGGACGGCAACATGGCGATTGCCTGGAGCGGCACCCTTGATTTTACCGTCGAGCGCTCGGGCAAGACGCTGCTGGGCTCGGCAGCTTCCGGGGAAGGTCTGGTCAACGTCTACCGCGGAACCGGCAAGGTGCTGTTGGCTCCGGTGGGCGGCAACTGCTAACCTTTGTGCAGCAACAGGAGGTAGAGTGGATGAACCTTGCAAGCCTTGCCCAAAGGCTGGGTCAAATCAAAGAGAGATTTTAGGCGTACCTGCCGCCGGTCAAGAAAAGAATACAGTTTGTTGGATAAAACAAAGGAGCCTGTTTTCATCAGGCTCCTTTGTTTTATCTTTGTCTATGCCTTGGCTGCACGCCTCATGTCCAAAAAACCAATCAAGACAGTCCAGACATAGGCGCAGGTCTTTGGAATCATCAGCATTCCAATCATCGGGATGGTGTCTGCCCACAGGACGACCGGGATGTAAAAACCGAAGCTGAGCACAATGGTCAGCCACATCCAGCCAAAGCTGCGGTCGTTGTGCTTCTTGGCACTCTGATAGAACAGGACGATAATCAGCAGACCCAGCAGTGCAAACGGGATGTTGCGCAGGATACCCCAGCTCAGCGGTGCATCGGCGCTGGTCCAGGCGTTCTGCGGGAAGAGGCACAGCAGGATGCGCAGAGCGGACAGCAGATAGACGGCGATGGTGATGCCCTTTTGTCCGCTGATGTGATAGCGGCGGCGCCAGACGTAGTACAGCAGGATGTAAAAGACCGTCATGGTGATGGAGGTGATGAACTTTCCGATTCCAAGGGCAACGGTGAAGTTTTCCAGTCCGGTGGTACATAGAGCGACAGCGCGCGGCACCAGATGGAAGGCATCCCCGGCGCCCAGGGTGATTGCCATGATGCCGAACAAGGTGTATTCCTTATTTCCTTTTGCTTTGGCAACCATCAAGATACCGATGGTGATGACCGAAATCAGATAGACGATGTCGAACGAAGTTTCCATAATAGCCTGCATAAGAGGCACTTCCTTTCTTACTTTAAAATAGGTGGTGAGCCGGTTTCCTTTTAAGCGGCAGAGGAATGAGAAGAGGAGGTAAAGAATTTTACCCCGAACAGGATGCCCGCCAGCAGCAAAGCGGCTCCCAGACCGCTGTAAAAGACAGCGATAAACTGTGTGGGAACTGCGGGAATGCGGCGAAGGAGGATGCCGCCACTCATCATGCCCGCCATGATGGCAAAGGATTTTCCATCGAAAAAGCGCAGGAACATCTGCCGTTCTTCCGGGTAGGACAGGATGCGCAGGGTGTGTTTTTCTACCAGCCTGCCAAAAATCATCCGGTCAAACAGCAGAAAAACAGCGGCGGACAAAAGGAGATGGAACAAAGATACAAAGGGAAGGTAGCTGATGATGCCGATGCGCAGGATGTTGGCTCCGGCAGTGCTCCACACAAGGCAGGCAATCAGCAGGAGGGTGCGTTTTTTTACTTTCATCTTTTTCACCTCATCCGATTGAATTTGAACAATGTTCAGTTTTGCCGGTAAAAAATTCCCTCTCCTCGGCAGAAAGAGATTCCCCGAAAGAGCAGGAAATTTTTTTTATTGATACAGATAGCGGCGGACCAGCACCAACAGGGCGCGGCAGTCCTGTTTGTCCTCCAGCAAGGCGGTGGTGATCAGCGTAAAGACCATCTGTACAAATTCTTCGCGACCAAGTTCCCCGTCAAAAGCATCCTTGCGGACGTTTGGGTCATTTTGCAGGACACGGAGCATACTTGCACGGATGTGAGCAAAGGAGCGCTCCATCATCTCTCTGCCCTTTTGCTTTTCGCTTGCAGAAAAGCTCAGCGAGTGCAGGGTGAAAAAGGCAGGGTATTCCGCACAGCCTTGTCGGATGCTGTCAAACAACCATTTGACGCAGTCGGTAAAGCTGGAAAACTGGCTGGATTGCCCGGACAGATGGAAGATGTCGTGCCACACGCTTTCTACAACGGCGCAGATCAAATCCCCTTTGGAGGGGAAATAGTTGTAAACCGAGCCAACCGAAACACCGCAGGCGGCAGCGATGGCACGCATATTCACCGAGCCAAAACCGTTTTGGGTGATGAACTGGCGGCTGACCGACAGGATGGCGTCACGGGAGGTGACAGAAGTGTTCATGGAAAAGCTCCTTTCTTAAACTGAACGATGTTCATTTTACAGGATAAAATCCATTTTGTCAAGAGGAAAAGACGATTGAATTTATACTTTTAAGATGATATACTGAACATATGAGCAGCGCATGGATGTGCGGCTCGGGTAAACGATGCAAAAGAAATGCCTGATATACAAAAAGGAGGAATTTACCATGAATATCAATTTGAATCAGAAACGGCAGCAGCTGTTGTGTGACAAACCGGGACCCTGTGCAGCAGTCGTCTTTTCGGGACGTGCGCCCATGCGCTCGGCGGACGGCGCTTATCCGTTTTCTGTGGACCGCGATTTTTACTATCTGACCGGCATCGACCATGAAAATATGATTTTGGTAATGACCAAGGACCATTACGGAAAGACCAGCGAGATGCTGTTTATCGAGCCGTATGATGAAGTGCAGGCAAAGTGGGTCGGCGGCAGAATGAAACCGGACGAAGCGACCGCCATCAGCGGCGTCCAGGACATCCGCTATCTGGACACCTTTGAATCGGCGCTCAACCTGATGATTCGCGCCAACCGCGGCGAGGGCGAAACCAATCTCTGGCTGGACCTGTGGAAACACACACCGGAGCAGGAGCCGACCCTGGCACACAAGCTGGCACACAAGGTACAGCAGGAATATCCGGCAGTTCGAATCAACGACCTCTTCGGCGACCTTGCGCGGATGCGTGCCATCAAGAGCGATGAAGAAATCGAAAAGATGAAGATTGCGCAGACCACCACCCAGCACGCCATCGAAGCAATGATGAAGCACTCCTATCCGGGCATCAACGAAAGTGAGCTGGAGGGCGCATTTGACTTTGAGCTGGCAAAACAGGGTGTCAGAGAGCACGCCTTCTCCAGCATCGTTGCCGGCGGCGCAAGAGCCACCGTTCTGCATTACTCGGAAAATAATCAGGTGGTCAACGACGGCGAGCTGGTCCTCATTGACCTGGGCAGTGCGCACGAGCACTACTGCGCCGACATCTCCAGAACCTTCCCGGTCAACGGTAAATTCACCGAGCGCCAGAAGGAAGTCTACAATGTTGTACTGGCAGTGCAGGACCTTATCATCGAAAAAGCCCGCCCGGGCATGACCTTGATGGATTTAAACAACATGGTCATCGAGTTCTATGAGCAGGAGCTGCCGAAAATCGGTCTTCTCAAGGATGGCAAAACCGTTCGGGACTACTACTATCACAGCGTGAGCCACAGTCTGGGACTGGACTGCCACGATGTCACCACCCCTACCACCAAGACGCTGCGTCCGGGTATGGTCATCACCGTAGAGCCGGGATTGTACATCGAGGAAGAGGGCATCGGCGTGCGCATCGAAAATGACATCATCATCACCGAAGAAAAGCCGATCGACCTGTCCTCCAGCATCCTGAAGACGGTGGAAGACATCGAAGCACTGATGGCAAAGTAAGCGGTCACGCAGGAGGAAACAGCCGATGGAAAAAACAGCGTGTCTGATTGTGGATGTCCAGCAGGCAGCCACCGCTCCCTTGCCGGACGGCGGAGAAGGCGTGACCAAACGCCTCTCCCGTCTGATTGGGTGGTGCCGTCAGCAGATGGTGCCGCTGGTCTATGTTCGGCAGGTAGCAGAGGAGGGAGAAGTTTCTCCGATTGACCCGCGCATCCAACCCAGAGAGGGCGAGCTGGTGCTGGACAAAAGCTACAGCAGCGCCTTTCTGGAAACAGAGCTGGAGGATTGGTGCGGACAGCAGGGCATTACCCAGTTGATTGTAGCGGGGATGATGACCGAGCTGTGCGTGGATGCCACCATTCAATCAGCCTTCGAGCGCGGTTATCAGGTGCTGGTGCCGCAGGGATGCTGCGCCACCTATGATAACGAATACCTGACCGCCGAGCAGGCAGAAGCATATTATGAACAGAAAATCTGGCAGGGAAGATATGCACAGGTCTTTTCGCTGGATGATTTGCTCACTCAAGCGACCCGATAACAAAAGGCAAAAAAGAGGATGTGAATTTTTCACATCCTCTTTTTGTATGTAAAGCGATTATCGTATGATGGTCAACGGTTACAGCATGATGGTCACAGCATGATGATCACAGCATACTGCCCTTCAATCCCTTTTTGAACACCAGGACAGCGGTCTGCGCATCCATAAAGGAAAAGCTGACCAGAGTAAATCCCTCCTTGTCCATCCGGGCAGTACATTCGTCGATTTTTTGCTGTACAGTTTCAGCCGTCAACTGTTGCAGAAGTTCTATTTTATATTTTGGCATTTAGAGGCTCCTTTCTTGCTTTGCAGGGTACCGCTCGTTACAGGTTGGCACGGAAGGTCTTTAGACATTCGCGAAAGCCTTCCCGCTCATACAGGCGGATGGCTTCCTGATTGTTGGAAAGGGCGCCAAGCTCCAGGTAGTCGGCTCCGTATGCCTTTGCCCAACCCTTGACCGCCTGCAGCAGCAGGGTGCCAAGACCGTTTCCGCAGGCATCGGGCAGAACGGCAAGATCCAGCAGGTCTGCATAAGGGTGCGGGACAAAGCAGCGGTAGGGCGGGGTGTGGGTCATCAGCACCAGTGCAAAGCCGAGCAGCTGTACACCGCACTGGGCAACCAGGATGTCCTTTTTGCTTTCGGTGATGATTTTGAGGATAAAATCAGGGTCCTGTTCGGCTGCCTGGATATACTGCGGCTGCAGATTGGACATTGCTTCAAACAGGGTGCGGTAGATTTCTGCGATTGCTTTGCGGTCGGCAGGCACAGCGTCGCGTACCCAAGGCTCCTTTTCGTCAAAAGGGAGGCGGAGCTGCTGCGGCAGCAGCTGATAATCCACAGCGGTGCGCAGCCTTCCGGTTTGGTCGCGCCAGCAGTTTTCCCGCACGCCAGTTTTGACAAAGCCCAGCTTTTCATAGACGTGCTGGGCGCGCTGATTTTCCAGCATAGTATTTAAGGTGATGCGGGCAATGCCGCGGTTAGCAAACAAATCCCGACAGAGCATGGCAATCAGGCGGGAGCCAAAGCCCTTTTCCTGCCGGTCGCTCTCACAGATTTTGATGCCGATTTCAGCGTGGTCGCTTTCTTCTCTGCGCCAGTTCATCTCTCCGATGGGCAGACCCTCGGATTCTATGATCAGCAGGTGGGTGCGGTTGTCCGGTTCCAAAAGCTTCTGGGTGATTTTTTCTACGCTGGCGCCCAGTCCCTGTGGAAATCCGGCGTGCTCCATCACCT
>SAMEA3387475__coassemble_2871_pt1 | contig 9629 bp, 12 predicted proteins | sample SAMEA3387475__metabat2_high_PE_003 | metagenome-assembled genome bin SAMEA3387475 (sample SAMEA3387475) | Felis catus | biome: Faeces | place: United Kingdom | collected 2012 | reverse complement strand
CACCTCAACAAAATGCGTAAGGAGGTCACGGATTTACTGCTCCGTGATTTCGGGTACGACCTCGACAAAGCCGTGAAGAAAGTTGAAACAACCTTCGGCGGCAGACCGTATGAGGAGTTATCACCCGATGAAAAAGTCCGATATGAAAAGCTCATGGAAAAGAACACTGCGTTTGCAGAATGGTTCATCGCAGACGAGCGAAAAGTGATTGTTGATTGTCTGCGTAATATCACCGAGGAGGTATATGTTGCAAACAGCATTTACCCAACCTACCGGGAAGAACTGATTGAGCGTAGAGTTCACCAAGACCGAGCAGTCGGACAGTGTTATAGGCTCACACAGGAATTGCAGTATGCTATCGAGACCCTTCCTGTCGATGTGAACAAGTACCTTCGTTTCGCTGAAATGATACAGACCGAAATAAACCTCCTTAAAGGTTGGAGAAAGTCTGACAACAAGTTCAAGTCGGCTCTCCAAGAGGGTAATCTCTGATTCCGCTTCCAATTTCGCCAATGTCAACAACAACGGTAATGCGAACTACAACAACGCTTCCAATTCTAATGGCGTTCGCCCGGATTTCGATTCTGTGATTGAGTAGCCTATCGAGCGTTTCACAGACAGAGAAAGGAGAGATTATCCTTCCGTGTGGTAAATACTAAATGCGACACCTCCCCTTATGATAGCCGAGGTTATAAGCGCAAGATATTTGATGGAAATGTTCTTTACGAAAGTAAAGCTAAAGCAATGAAAGGTAGTGATTGGAAACCACAGGTACAGAGGTTTAACATGACCTATCTGTTGGAGTTATCGAAAATGCAACGAGACCTTGAGAACATGGAGTATGAGTTCTTACCAACTACAAACTTCACCTTGCATGAACGAGGAAAGCTCCGGCGTATTACAGGCGAACAGGTTCAAGACAGAATCGTGAAACACGCTCTCTGTGACGAGGTTTTGAATCCTCTGATTGAACCACACCTCATTTATGACAATGGAGCAAGCGTTGTCGGAAAAGGTATCGCTTTCACTCGTAAGAGGTTGCTCACCCACCTTCGGAAATATTATGCACAGCATGGTAGCAACGAAGGGTACATTCTTCTGATAGACTTCTCGAAATACTACGACAATATCAGACATGATGTGTTGTTGAAGTTGTTTGAGCAGTATGTCGATGATGAACACGCCCTATGGCTTCTGCGAAAGACCGTAGAACGCTCAAGGATTGATGTATCGTACATGAGCGATGAAGAATACGAACACTGTCTCGACAGGTTGTTTGATTCTCTCCTCTATCAGTATATGAACCCGAAGCTGTTCACAGGCGAAAAGTTCATGGGGAAGCACCTTAATATCGGAGACCAAGTGGCACAGACCGCCGGAATCTCTTACCGAATACGAATTGATAATTATGTCAAAATCGTTCGAGGTGTGAAATTCTACGCTGGCTACATGGACGATAGTTATGCTATTCACGAGAGCAAAGAGTTCTTACAGGAGCTTCTTGAGGACATTATCGAGATAGCGAACGAACTCGGAATCACGGTCAATACCCGGAAGACGAGAATCTGTAAGCTCTCCGAGCATTGACGATTTCTTCAAGTTCAATACTCTCTAACGGACACCGGGAGGGTGATTCAGAAAATCAATCCCAAACGGCTTACCGCAATGAGACGGAAAATGAAGAAACTCGTTCCGAAGCTAACAGAAAAGGAGTTTACGGACTTCTATAAGAGTTGGTTTAAGAATCATTACAAAATAATGAGTAAGAAACAACGAAGTAACATGGACACCCTATTCAATCAATTAAAGGAGGTAACGAAATGTACACTATCACCCTTGCCAATGGCAAAAAGCTGACCGGGCTGGATATGAACGGCACGAACTATGTCAGCAAAGAAAAGGTGGACGAGACTATTTTCAAGGATAATCTCTCTACCATGAAGGTCTCCGATGGAGAGACCGAGACTACCTACACTGATATGGTCTTCATTCAGCAGATGGAATGGGCTGACGGCACTTTCTATCTTGCGTTCCGTGAGAAGACCAAGGAGGAGAAGCTGGTAGCCGCTCTCAACGCAACCTCTAATAGTATCACCGATGTACAGGTGGCACTTGCGGAAGTATACGAAATGGTTTTAGGAGGTAACTAACTATGGCTAAGATTTACGTTGCACTGATTCGCAAAGGTCTCAAGACCATTAACGATGTACCCGAACAGCTCCGAGAGGAAGTCAAGAAGCTGTTGGAGGAATAATCATGCTGTGGCGCATTTTGCTATGGCTCAACAGGAAGGAGGTGAAAAACATGGCTGTTATCTATGTGGCACTCATTGTCAAGGGTAAGCGTACTTACGCAAGCGTTCCAGCTGTTCTCAAGGAACAGGTAAAGGAAATGCTCATTGACCTTGAGCTGGAAGACCTTATCACTGAATAAGGCGGCATGAGGGAGGGTCGCTCCCGGCTCTCCCTCACATTCTAAAAGAGGAGGACAAGAAATGTGAACATTGAGTTCAATCAGATTCTTACCTTCGTCTCCGTTGTTGCCGCCGTGTACTTTGCTTTCAAGAGCAATAATCGAGCCAATAATGACGAGGTGAGCAAGAAAGCACAGGTTGACGCTATTCTGTCTCAAAAGCTGGATTCTATCAGTGATGATACGAAAGAAATCCGCAAGGAAATCACAGACGTTAAGGTAAAGGTCAACGACTTGTCCGAGCGTGTCGTGATGGTTGAGCAGTCTACGAAATCCGCACACCACCGACTTGACCGATACGAGGAAGAAGAAATCTACCACGGTGAGCCAAGAAAACGATGGTGGGTACGAAAGGGGTGATACCCGATGAACCATTCAGATTTTGTCAAAACCGTTGCGGCGTATATCAAGAAGTACGCCCCGGTATACGGAATCGAGGTCGTGTCACCTATCATCGCTCAAGCGGTGTTGGAAAGTGGCTACGGCACTTCCGAGCTGGCTGTAAACGCTCATAACTACTTTGGTCTGAAATACCGGGAAGGTCGTTGTAAGACCTGTATCGGTATCTATCACATGGTGGGAAGCGAGCAGAACGCAGACGGCAGTTACACCAGTTCTGCTATGCAGTGGTGTAAGTTCAAGGATATGGAAAACGGAGTTATCGGCTACTTCGATTTCATCAACATTCCGAACTATAAAAATCTCAAAGGCGTTACCGACCCTCGGAAATACCTTGAGAATATCAAAGCCGATGGCTATGCTACGTCTCACAAGTATGTGGACAACCTCATGCGTGTTATTGAGACATGGCATTTAACCGATTATGACAAGAAGGAGGAAACAAAAATGAGCAACAGTCCTTTGGTGGTCTACACCAAGCTCTCCCCGAACCATTCCGGGCAGAGAACCCATTCCATTGACCGTATCACACCGCATTGTGTAGTAGGTCAGCTCTCCGCAGAGAGTATCTGTGGCTGTTTTATCAGCACCTCTCGACAGGCGAGTTGCAACTACGGTATCGGTACTGACGGTCGTATCTCCATGAGCGTTGAGGAGAAAAATCGTTCGTGGTGTTCTTCCAGTCGTGAGAACGACCAGCGAGCAGTCACTATCGAGTGTGCGTCTGACAAGACAGCTCCGTATGCGTTCAATAACGCTGTGTATGCGTCCCTCGTGAACCTGTGCGTTGATATTTGTCAGCGTAACGGAAAGAAAAAGCTGTTATGGTTTGCAGATAAAAACAAGTCTCTCAATTATGCCCCAAAAGCTGATGAAATGATTATTACCGTACACCGTTGGTTTGCAAACAAAAGCTGTCCGGGAAACTGGTTGTATGCGAGACTTGGAGACCTTGCTTCTGAGGTCACTAAACAGCTCACAGGCGGCACTTCAAGCGGAGGTGGAACAGCCACACCCTCTACTGGAAAAACGCTGTACAGGGTGCAGACAGGGGCTTTCTCGAAGAAAGCAAATGCTGACGCATTGGTAGCAAAGCTGAAATCTAAAGGCTTTGATACATACATGGTAGTTGCCGGAGGTCTGTATAAAGTACAGGTCGGGGCTTATAGCGTAAAAGCAAACGCCGAAGCTCAAATGAAAAAGTTGAAAAACGCTGGTTTCGACGCTTTCATTACTACTCAGTCCGGCACAGCCGCTTCACAAGGCAACCCTACTGTAAAGAAATCTGCGGCTGAAATCGCAAAAGAGATTTACAATGGTACTTGCTCAGACCCTCGTTGGTCTACATGGGGTAATGAACCAACTCGCTCTCAGAGATTGAAACAGGCTGGTTATGACCCTGTAGCGGTGCAAAAAGAGGTAAACAAATTGTTTTAGTGAGCAAAAGGAGGTGTTCTTCTATGGTAAGAGGTACTACACCAACGGTCACTTTGACGATTCCTGGTGTGAGTTTGAAACAAATGAAGAGTATATATGTTACTATTCAACAATACAGTATAAAGCTCACTAAGAAAAATGGAGACCCCTCCCTTGTAATTGGTGATTCTACGATTGAGGTTCATCTATCTCAAGAAGAAACACTTTCATTTAAATCGGGAATAGCAGAGATTCAAGTACGATGTTTGACACAGGGAGGTAAAGCATTTGCAACGAATATTTGTACAGTCGAAGTGAAATCCATATTATTGGAGGAGGTAATTGCGTAATGATTATTATGGAAGTAAACTCCTCTAATAATGTCACTATGGAAATTAGTGAAATGGAAAACAAAACTCTAAACATCGGCGAAGTTATTGAAATTCCAAAATCTTTAAATTACGAGGATTTAGAGAACAAGCCGACACTTGACGATATACCCATCGTAGGAGATATGCATGAAAGAGACCCCACTGTTCCTAATTGGGCTAAACAAATTACAAGACCTGTATATACAGCAGAAGATGTAGGAGCTATAGGTAAAAATGATGTGCAAGAACTTACGGTTGATATATTAGAGAATATGTGGAACTCAATTTAAGGAGGTTATGATTATGGCATTTGAACATTTGAATAAAACAGGTGTCTTATGGTTGATGAACAAAATCAAAAGTTCTTTGAATGAAAAAGTGGATAAAATTCCGAATAAAGGACTTTCAGAGAACGATTTCACAACAGTATTAAAGACAAAATATGACGAAGCGGCTACTAAAGTCGAAGATTTGATTACCACTGGTGGAGAACCGAATAAAATCAACACAATCAGTGTGAATGGGAAAGCTCTCGTTCCAGATGAGCAAAAAAAAGTAGAGATTACTGTCCCTACAACTCAAGGAATCGCTTCGCAAATCGAAGCGTATAATTATCAGAATAAACAGCAAGTTGATTCTGCAATTACATCGAAAGGATACCAAACTGCGGCACAGGTTGATTCTGCTATTGTAGGAAAAGGGTATCAGACAGCACCTCAAGTACAGAGTGCTATTGCGTCTGCTTTATCGGGTGTAACTAGCATTGATTTACAGGTTGTACAATCACTTCCGTCTACAGGTAAAAAGGGAGTTATTTATCTTGTACCGCATACTCACACAGATGGGCGAGATTTGCACGATGAATTTGTTTGGGTTGAGGGACAAAACAAATTTGAGAAAATCGGTAATACTGATATTGATTTGTCTGCTTATGTGAAAAGTGCTGATATTAAAGATATTACCGAGCAAGAACTCACTACTTTATGGAATTCTTAAGGGGTGTCAATATGGCACACCTCTCATTAACACAAAAATCACTAAAATGGCTTATCACAAAAATTAAAAATAATCATAAGAAGAATGAAGAATTAGAGGTAAATCTCTCAAAAATAGAGAAAATGCTAATTCATAATGAATTTTATGCACCTCTATCAATAGATGAAAAAGGTCTAATCATTCTAACGGATGATAGCGGTAATGCCATTCTTGCTGATTGGAAATACAAAATAGAATGAGATAGAAGTAGTAAAAGTAGTCGAAAATCGGTTTTTGCGTAAACTTTTTATAGATACGCGCGTATATAGAGGAAGTTATACGAAAAAAGCCAAGAACAGCTACTTTAACTACTTCAATCATCAAATTTAAGGAGGAAATCAACATGATTAACTGGAAAGTGCGTATCAAAAACAAGAACTTTTGGATTGCTCTGATTCCGGCTGTGCTTCTGCTGGTACAGGTGATTGCCGCTGTCTTCGGTTACACTCTCGATTTGGGTGAGCTGGGAGACAAGCTGTTGGCAGTCGTAAATGCCCTGTTCGCAGTCCTCACGATTCTCGGTATCGTGACTGACCCGACCACTGCTGGCATTGGAGATTCCAAACAGGCTCTTACTTACGAGACACCCAAAAAAGAGGACGTAGTTTAACCTACGTCCTCTACTATGAAAACAAATCCGACACAGTGCTTCACGAAAAAGAATGAGTTCGGATTTGCACTATTTGGTGGATCTGAGGGGAATCGAACCCCTGTCCGAAGACTCATTCATCCAGGCATCTCCCATCACAGTCTGTGTTTTAACATTCCCTCTGCCCTGCGCCCACAAACAGGCTCAAAGCATCAGTAGCTTCATAAATCTTCCGCAGCCTCAAAGCTTTGGCAGCGGAGTTTCCCACTTAGGTCGATGCCAGTCATCAGACAGTGAGCAATCTGATGGTGACAAGCTGCGCTTAGGCAGCGATTGCGAAGTTTTCTTCGTCTGCGTTTATATTTAGTTTCCGGCTTTTTGCGCAGCTCCGGAGTCTGCGGATGGCTTCCCAAACTTCAAAATCCCCGTCGAAACCAGTACAAACCCTTAAAAGATGTATGGCTGGCAGACGTAAGGTATCTCTTGTTTGTGATACTTGATTATCATATCGCATCGGGCGGATGCTGTCAAGCCCCGCCCGCATAAATCTCAATAAAGATTTTTAACCTTAAATTCTCTCTCCGCCTCACGGCGCTGATCCTTTTTAGCAATATCCTGCCGCTTATCATAAAGCTTTTTACCGCGTGCCAGTCCGATTTCCACCTTGACAAGGCTTCCTTTAAAATAAACCTTCAGCGGCACAATCGTAAAACCTTTTTGGGCAACCTGTCCCATCAGTTTATTAATCTCATTTTTATGAAGCAGAAGCTTTCTTACTCTCAGCGGATCTTTATTAAAAATATTGCCCTTTTCATAAGGACTGATATGCATCTGATAAATATAGACTTCACTGTTTTCAACACGGATAAACGCTTCCTTGACGCTGCAGCGTCCCATACGCAGCGACTTAACCTCCGTGCCTGCAAGGGCAATACCTGCCTCATACGTGTCTTCTATAAAATAATCATGATAAGCTTTTTTGTTGTTTACAATTAATTTAATGCTCTCCTTCGACATATTCGTCCCCCTCTGCAAGTTCAAAATCTATTGTCCGCGTCAGCTTGTCCGCGCCGGCAACAATGACGCGCACCTTATCGCCGAGACCGAATTTTCTGCCTGTCATCTCGCCTACAAGGACAAAATTTGCCTCGTCATAAAAATAATAGTCATCTTCCATCGACTGAAGCCTTACCATACCCTCACACGTATTTTCAAGTTCCACATACATGCCGTAACCTGTCAGCCCCGACACAATACCGTCAAACACCTCGCCGATATGATGAGACATATATTCTGTCTTTTTAAGCTTCAGCACTTCTCTTTCAGCCTCATCCGCACGACGCTCTGTCATACTTGAAGATACGGCAATCTCAGGAAGCAGCTTATGATAGTGGGCAATACGGCGGTCATTTAGGCGGCCGCTTATATTTTCTTTAATAATGCGATGAATCTGTAAATCCGGATACCGGCGGATCGGCGATGTAAAATGGCAGTAATACTTGACTGCCAGCCCGAAGTGTCCTGTATTTTCTGTCGTATACTTGGCCTGTTTCATTGAGCGCAGCACAAGTCTTGATATCATTGCCTCCTCCGGCGTATCTGAAATCTTTCCGAGAAGCTTCTGAACCTCTTTCGGATGAACAGCCTCTTTGTTGACTTTCATATAATACCCAAATTTGCTTATAAGCATCATCAGCTTCTGAATACGCTCGGAATCCGGCGTTTCATGTGTTCTGTAAAGAAACGGAAGCTCCTGCCAGAAAAAATCCTCGGCAATTGTTTCGTTGGCTGCAAGCATAAAGTCTTCGATAAGCTTTGTCGCCGAGTTGCGCTCATAAGGCCGTATATCCACAGGGCGTCCTTTATCATCAACAATGACCTTTGTTTCAGGAAAATCAAAATCAATACCGCCCCTTTTATGGCGCTTTGCCCTTAAAATACCCGAAAGTTCATACATCAATTCAAACATCGGCACGAAATCCCTGTATTTTTCACAAGCACTCTCATCTTTATCCTCGATCATCTGCTTCACCGCCGTGTAGCTCATACGCCTGTCAACACATATGACAGACTCGCATATTTCATGACCGATCACCGTACCGTCCGCATCAATTTCCATCATGCAGCTTAAGGCAAGCCTGTCCACACCTTCATTTAAGGAGCATATACCGTTAGAAAGCGCATGCGGAAGCATCGGAATCACTCTGTCTGTCAGATAGACACTTGTTCCCCGCCTTACAGCCTCCTTGTCAAGCGGACTGCCCTCTTTCACATAATGACTGACATCAGCAATATGAACACCTAAAAGATACTTATCGCCGTTTTTTTCAATCGTCACAGCATCATCCAAGTCTTTGGCATCCTCACCGTCAATCGTCACGGTCCGAAGATGGCGCAAATCCTTCCGGTCTTTTTTCTCCGTTTCAGAAACTTCTGACGGTATCGCAAACAGCTGTTCTTTTACATCATCAGGAAATTCCTCCGGCAAATTAAAGGCTCTCACAATGGATATAACATCTGTCCCCGGATCGTTGACATGTCCGAGTATTTCTACAATTCTGCCCTCAGGATTTTTATATCTGCTGCCGTAATCCGTAATCTGCACAACAACCTTATGGCCACTGACTGCATGCATGTCTCTTTCTTTCTGAACAAAAATATCCCTCGTAAACTTTTGATTATCCGGAACGACAAAACCATAGTTTTTACTTTTCTGATATGTGCCGACGATTCTTGTATGTGCCCGCGAAACCACGGCCGTCACAATACCTTCGGCTCTCCGGCCGCCACCGGCCTCACTTGTCAGGCGGACAGTCACGGTGTCTTCATGAAAGGCATTTTTCGTATATTCTTCCGGAATAAAGATATCATCAGGCCTGCCCTCAATACGGACAAAGCCAAAACCTCTCTGAGTCGCAAGAAAAACACCCGAAAACTCGTCCGGCGACGGCTTTTCATAACAGCCCCGGCTGCCGACAGTTATCGTTCCTTCTGAAATCATACGATCCAAAATAAGCTTTAAATCCGTCCGTTCATCTTTTGGTACATTGAGCATCGCACACAATTCTTTCAGCTTCATTGGCCGGTAATTTTCATCATTAAATAAATTTGTGAGCATTTCTTTTCTTATGTTATATAAAATTTCATCCATATGCGTCACCTCCTATTTTCTATGTCATACCTATTTCCTATGTCATAAAAAATAACACCCTTATCTCTAAGAGTGTTATCTGTCCCAAAATCAGCGTCCCCAGCTTAAGTTTAAAACTAAGGCCAGTACGAAAAATAATACTGCTAAAATTTTTGTCGCTTTTTCAAGTTTGCCTTCCATAGAACGACCTTTATTC
>SAMEA3387475__coassemble_2695_pt1 | contig 10363 bp, 8 predicted proteins | sample SAMEA3387475__metabat2_high_PE_003 | metagenome-assembled genome bin SAMEA3387475 (sample SAMEA3387475) | Felis catus | biome: Faeces | place: United Kingdom | collected 2012 | reverse complement strand
GTCTATGGGCTGGTGATGTCGGCGTACAATGTGGTCCTTTCCTGTACGCTGACCGGGGTGGCGCTGTCGGTTTCCCGCATCGCCTCGGGGTATCTGGCGCTGGGACAGGGCAGAAGTATCATCCGTTTGATTCGTACGGCGCTGACCCTGTTCATCGGTCTGTTTTGTCTGTTGGCGGTTCCGTTTGGACTGAACCGGGAGTTTTTTGCAAGCCGGGTGTTGGGGAATCCACAGACAGCGCCGGCGCTGCTGCTGATTGTGCCGTGCTTATTTTTGACCGGTTTTGAAAATGTCCACAAGGCGTATTTTTATGGGACCGGGCAGACTTTTGCACCCACTATTTCCGAGACGTTGGAGATGCTCTGCCGCATTGCAGCGGCGGTGGTGCTGTTTGGTATGGTAGGAAAGAAACTGGATGCCGGTCAGGCGGCAGCTCTGATTGTCTGCGGAATGGTCATCAGCGAGCTGGTCAGCTCGGTTTTTCTTACCACCTTGTACCGCATCAAACGAAAAAAGCTGACTGGCAAGGACGATATTTCTGGCGGGCGCATCCTTCGGGATATTGCATCGGTAGCGGTGCCGGTGTCGGCAGCGACGCTGCTGGGCAGGTTGATCTCCTCAGCCAATATGGTGCTGATTCCACGCATTTTAATGCACAGCGGTGTGGGATACGATGCGGCGATGGAGGAATTTGGTGTGCTGTCGGGGATGACCATGCCGATGCTGATGCTGCCTTCTGCCTTCCTTTCTCCACTCATCACCGTTTTAAGCCCGCGATTTTCAGCAGGCAACGCTTTGGATGACCGCGGGATGATTCGTCGCAAGGCAGCAAAGGCGCTTCATGTGGTTGGGTTGATTGGCTTTCCGTCGATGGCGCTGATGCTGGTTGCAGGCAGACAGCTCGGGATGCTGCTCTACCAAAATGAGAAGGCAGGCGGGCATATCCCGATGTTGGCGGCAATCACTCTGCTCGGATTTTACTACGCGGTGGCGGAGAGTGTGCTGGAAAGCATCGGTTTGCAAAAGCGCTGCTCGGTGCTGACGGTGGCTGCCAGCCTGGTGGGACTGCTGTCTACCCTGTTGTTGGGTGGTGTGCTGGGACTGGGACTGAAAGGGTATCTGCTGGGAGAGCTTTTCTCTGCCGGATTGGGTGCCGCGCTGTGCCTGTACTGGGTGTGCAAAAAGGCAGAGCTGCACATTCGCCTGGGAAATTGGGTGATGCGACCGCTGCTGGCATCTGCTACAGCGGCAGCGCTGACACGACTGCTGTTATACCGGCTGTATCGGACACCGACAGCACAGATTTTGGTGCTGGCATTTTCTGTCGGGGTGTTTCTTTTATTATATACTTCCTTTTTGCAGTTGCTGGGTACCGATTTTTGGAGCTATACACAAAACACCCTGCTGAAAAAAGGGAAAAAATAAGGTTGCACAGGGCATCCTGCTGTATTATAATGAGAACAAAAACGACAGGAGGAAGAGAAAAGTGGCAGTAGAACGAAAGGATTTTGGACAACTGAGCGATGGGAGCAGGGTGAGCCTGTATACCATCACAAATGCGCGAGGAGAGTCGGTGAGCCTGACCGATTATGGAGCATCGGTGGTTTCGCTGCTGGTGCATGACCGGCAGGGAGCGCTGCGGGACATTGTGCTGGGCTGTGACGACGCACCGGCGTATGAGCGGCAGACCGCCTGCCTGGGCGGTGTACCGGGACGTCATGCCAACCGCATTGCCCGCGGACGTTTTGTGCTCAACGGCAAGACCTATCAGCTGGCAATCAACAATGGAGAGAACCACCTGCATGGGGGACCGACCGGCTTCCATCGCCGCCTGTGGAGGGCAGCAGTGGGGGAGAACAGCCTGACCTTTACCCGATTGAGCTGCGATGGGGAAGAAGGCTACCCGGGCAATCTGCTGGTGTCGGTGCGCTATACCTTTGATGATGAATGTCGACTGGGCATCCACTATCAGGCGTTGTGCGACCAGGACACCGTCATCAATCTGACCAACCATTCTTATTTCAATCTGGATGGTGAGGACAGCGGAAGTGTTGAGGGGCAGCACCTCCAGATTTTTGCGGACAGCTTTGCAGAAAATGATGCGGGATGTCTGCCGACCGGAAGAATCGTTTCGCTTGACAGCGAGGAAGGCGCTCCGTTTGACTTTAGGGAACCGACAGAGATTGGAAAAAGGCTGCATGAGGAAAACATCCATCTGAAAAACGGTTCGGGCTATGACCACAACTATCTGCTGAAAAAGCAGCCGGATGGTCTGTGTGCAAGGGCATACAGCCGTTCCAGCGGGATTCTGCTCGAGTGCAGGACCAGTGAGCCGGGAATGCAGCTGTACACCGGAAACTTTTTGTCCACCTCCAATATCGTTGGCAAGGGCGGAAAAAGCTATGCCGACCGGGCAGGGTTCTGCCTGGAGACACAGCACTATCCGAATGCAATGGAGCACCCGGAATTCCCAAGCGTTGTTTTGCCTGCCGGAGAGCTGTACGACACCACAACCGAATATCATATCAGCCTGCTGTAATCAGCAGGCTTTTTTTGTGAAAAAAATACCAAAAGGAAGGGAAAAAAGAAGCATTCTAGTTCGATTGTTTAAAAGTACCTATACAATCTTAATAAATATAATATAATAAATCGGTGCGTTTGCACAGAAATGTGTTGGGGGATGTTAGATTTTGGCGGAATGAATTGATAAAATATATAAAAAAGATAGGGTAATCATGTAAAAAAAGTCGAAATTTCAAAAAACAATAAAAAAATAAACTGCAAAAATAAAAGAATTTTTTTTAGCAAATTTTGAAATAATTTTGAATTTTGTGCAAAAACGATAGTTTCGTTAAAAAAACAGGTTGAAAATGAAGTGTTTGCATAAGGGTAGAAAGGCTAAGAATGTTATTTTTTCTGACGGTTTGTATATATGGTATATAAAAAGCAGTTTAAATTAAGAAGAGGTATATAATATTGACAAAGCCCGGGTTATCTGTTATCCTATATATCAATCATTATTGATGTTATAACGACTCAGCAGGACGGTATAAAATTATTTTTATACCGTTTTTCATCTGGGAAGAAGTAATCATCAATAGCAGATTGCCGCTAAATATAGAAAAGAGAGAAGGCGGCATTTCGGTTTGATCTGCATTTTGTGGGTCGGTCGAAAAGCGAAGGAGGAACAACCAAACATGAAAAAGACACTTTCTAAACTGCTGGCTCTTGCATTGACTGCATCTTTGGTACTGAGCGGATGCGGCGGTAATGCTGAGGGCGGCAACAACGAGGCCAACAGCCAGGGTGGCCAAGCAAATGCTGAGGGCTCCGACAAAAAAGAAGAAGCCAGCAGCAAAGACGAAATCAAAGACCTGTACATCGCAAGAAACGCAGTCAGAGAGCTGGAAACTTTCAACATCCTCTACACTCAGCGTCAAGAAGATAGCGAAAACCTGACCAGCCTGGTAGACGGCCTGCTGGAGTCCAATCCAAAGGGTGAGCTGGTTCCATGTATCGCAGAAGAGTGGGGCAGCGAAGATGGCGGTCTGACCTGGACATTCAAAGTACGCGAAGGCGTAAAATGGGTCGATGTCAACGGCAATGAAAAAGCAGACTGTAATGCACAGGACTTTGCTACCGGTCTGGAGTGGGTTCTCAACTTCTATAAGAACGACTCCAACAACACCGCAATGCCGATTGAGATGATCAAAGGCGCTAAAGAGTACTATGAGTACACCAAGACCCTGTCTGAGGATGAGGCTAAAGCGCTGACCGCTGGAGAAGGCTCCAAGTTCCGCGAAATGGTAGGTCTCGAAACCCCAGACGACCACACTGTTGTTTACCACTGTGTAACCGAGAAACCATACTTTGACTCTCTGGCTTCCTATGTAGCTCTGTACCCACTGTCCCAGGGCATGGTTGATGAGCTGGGTGGCGCAGATGCAGTAAAAGCAATGAACAACGAGAACATGTGGTACAACGGATGCTACACCATGACCTCTTACATCCAGGGCAACGAAAAAGTGTTCACTAAGAACCCAATGTACTGGGATACCGAGTGCAAACGCTTTGACACCGTTACCACCAAGATGGTAGAATCCAACGACGTAGCATACCAGCTGTATGAGTCCGGCGAGATCGATTACGTTCAGCTGGGCGAATCCAGAATCAACACCATCGCAAAAGATCCTAACAACGCTCTGTACAATTACCTGGTTCCAGACGTTCCATCCAAGTACTCCTACCAGATGCAGCTGAACTACAACAAGAAGAACGAAGATGGCACACCGGATACCAACTGGAACACTGCAATCGCTAACGAAGCATTCAGACTGTCCTGGTGGTACGGACTGGATCTCTCGAATTACTACAAGAGAACCAACGCAATTGACCCAATGTCCTGCGAAAACAACTTCTTCACCATGAAAGGTCTTGTTTATACCTCTGACGGTACCGAATATACCGAACTGGTAAGACAGGAAATGGGACTGCCGGAACTCAACGGCAAGACCATGGTAAGATTGGACGCAGACAAAGCAGCTCAGTACAAAAAACAGGCTATGGAAGAACTGTCCGCACAGGGCGTAACCTTCCCAGTAGGCGTTGACTTCTACATTTCCGCTTCCAGCCAGACTGCACTGGACAGCGCAAACGTACTGGCACAGACCTTCTCCGAGAGCCTGGGCGACGACTATGTTAAGCTGAACATTAAAACCTTTATCAAGAGCACCAATCAGGAGGTTGTCGTACCTCACCTGCACTCCTTCGTAATCAATGGCTGGGGCGCTGACTACGGTGACCCGCAGAACTACCTGGGTCAGATGACTTACGGTAACGAAGCAGCTTACTATTCTGAAAACTACAACTACATCAATGAAGTTGAAGAAACAGAAGCAACCAAAGCTCTGATCGATACCTATAAGGAATTTACCGCTCTGGTAGATGCTGCAAATGCAATCACCGATGATATGGACGCAAGATACAAAGCATATGCAAAAGCAGAAGCTTACATGCTGGAGCATGCACTGGTATTCCCTTGCTACTATCAGATCGGCTGGGGCCTGAGCAAAGTTGACAACGACACCAAAATGCAGCCAATGTTTGGCAGCGTAGGCGAAAAGATGAAGAACTGGGGCAGCAATGTGAACGGTTATACAAGCGAAGAGAAAGGTGTAGCTGAACAGATTGCAGCATTTTCTTCTGAACAGTAATAGAATTCAGGAGTTGAATAACAATGCTTAAATATACCATCAAAAGATTGCTGGAATCCCTTGTAACAGTATTGATCATTGTTACAATCGTATTCCTGCTGCTGAGATTGCTTCCTACCGACTACTATTTCACAGAAGAACAGCTGATGAAATTTACAGAAGAGCAGAAGCAGGAACAGCTGTTGGCAGCTGGACTTCTGGACCCGATTCCAGAACAGCTGATGGATTTCTACGGCGACGTTATCCGTCTGGACTTCGGCGAATCCAGACGTATTCAGAACGGTGTACCGGTTGTTAAAGTAATCGGTGACAAGTTCCAGATCTCTATGAGAATGGGTATTATCTCGATTGGTATTTCCATGGTAGTGGGTGTATTGATCGGTATTATCCAGACTCGATACAAAGATAAGGTGCCGGACCACATCGGTACGGTTTACACCATCTTTGTAAACTCGGTACCATCGCTGGTATCCTACTCGTTGGTACTGATTTTCGGTTCGCGTGTGCTGGGTCTGCCTTCGATGTACTCGACCAGAAACCCGGGTCCATCGAGCATCCTGCCAATCGTATGTCTGTCTATGGGTTCCATCGCATGGTACGCACTGTGGACCAGACGTTATATGATCGACGAGCTGAACAAAGACTACATCAAGCTGGCACGTGTTAAAGGTATGGAAACCAAGAAGATCATGGTAAGCCATGTTCTGAGAAACGCTTTCGTTCCGATTGCACAGTACCTGCCACAGTCGCTGCTGTTGACCATCGGTGGCTCCCTGCTGGTAGAGAGATTCTTCTCTGTTCCAGGTATGGGTCCTCTGCTGACCGACTCCATCCAGCGTTATGACACCAGCGTTGTACAGACACTGGTTATGCTGTACGCAGCATTGAGTATCCTTGGCGTATTCCTCGGCGACGTCCTGATGATGATCATCGACCCGAGAATCACTCTGACTAATAAGGGAGGTACAAGATAGTGGAAGATCAGAACAAAGTATTGGATCAGAAACTGGAAAACGAAGATGAACTCTTCAAGTTTGTAGAGTATTCTCCTGAAAAAGCAGAGATGATCGGCTATTCGGATTACTCCTACTGGAAATCTGTTTTCCAGAACTTCATGAAAAAGAAGTCCGCAGTAACCCTGAGCATTATTTTTATCGCACTGGTAATTTTCTCCTTTATCGCTCTGGCAATCGGTAAATACGACTATGCACAGTTGGTTACCGACTCTTCCAAAGCATTCATCAGCCCAAATGCAGAATATTGGTTCGGTACCGATAACATCGGTCGTGACTACTGGTGCCAGGTATGGTACGCATCCCAGACTTCTATCAAACTTGCGTTGATCGTAGGTATCGGTGAGTGTCTGGTTGGTATCACCATCGGCTGTCTGTGGGGCTATGTCCGTCAGTTGGACACCTTCTTTACCGAGCTGTACAACATCATCAACAGCGTTCCTCAGATCATTTACATGACCCTGATCGCTCTGATGATCGGTCAGAGCTTCACCATCATGTGTGTATCTCTGATTGCATTCCACTGGTTGGTAATGGCACGTAACGTTCGAAATCTGGTTATGATTTATCGTGACCGTGAGTTTAACTTGGCGTCCAGAACATTGGGTACACCAATCTATCGTATTCTTGTCAAGAACCTGCTGCCACAGCTGGTCAGCGTAATCATTCTGCGACTGGCTCTGTCTATCCCAGGTACCATCAACATGGAGACTACCCTGTCTTACCTTGGTCTGGGTCTTGACATCAACACACCTTCTCTGGGTATTCTGCTTAGAAACGCAAGAGCCTATTTCCTGGATTATCCATACCTGCTGATCTTCCCGGCAATAATCGTTTCTATTATTACCATCACCTTCTACCTGATTGGTAATGCGTTCTCTGACGCGTCCGACCCACGAAATCACGTATAATCAGAACAGGAGGGAAGCACAATGGCAAAAGAACCTATTTTATCTGCTAAAGATGTGGAAATCCAGTTCAGTTTACGTGGCCGCAAATTGATGGCAATCAGAAAGTGCTCTCTGGATTTGTATGAAGGAGAAACACTTGCAATCGTAGGTGAGTCTGGTTCCGGTAAATCGGTATTCACAAAATCCTTTATTGGTATGTTGGATGCAAACGGCAGCATTGTCGGTGGCTCCATTACATACGACGGCGTTGATATTTCCAAATACAAAACAGAAAAAGAATGGCTGGGCATCCGCGGTAAAAAAATCGCGATGGTAATGCAGGACCCGATGACCTCTCTGAACCCACTGAAAAAAGTAGGTAAACAGATTCAGGAAAGTATCGAGCTGCACCAGGGTCTCAAGGGCGAGGAAGCTAAAAAAGAAGCAATCGAAATGCTCAAAAAAGTAGGTATTCCTGACCCAGAGCGCCGTTACAACCAGTATCCACATGAGTTCTCCGGTGGTATGAGACAGCGTGTTGTTATCGCAATCGCTGTTGCCTGCCGTCCACAGATCCTCATCTGCGACGAGCCGACCACCGCTCTGGACGTTACCATCCAGGCTCAGATCCTTGACCTGATTCATAACCTGCAGAACGAGCTGCACATGACCGTTATCTACATCACCCACGACTTGGGCGTTGTTGCAAACGTTGCAGACCGTGTAGCCGTTATGTACGCTGGTCAGATCGTTGAATATGGTATGGTAGATGAAATCTTCTATGATGCATGGCATCCATACACCTGGGCTCTGCTGTCCGCACTGCCACAGCTGGGTGTTAAAGGTGAAGACCTGCCATCGATCGATGGTACACCTCCGAACCTGTTCAATGTTATCCAGGGTGATGCATTTGCACCTCGTAACAGACATGCACTTGCGATTGACTTTGTAAAAGAGCCACCATTCTTTAGCGTTTCTGAAACTCATAAGGCAAAGACATGGTACCTGGATCCTCGTGCTCCAAAGATTGAGCAGCCAGAATCCATTCGCCGTTTGCGTGAAAAAATGAGAGAGAGAGGTTAATGGGAATGGCAGAAAGAGAAAAATTGATCGAACTGAAGGATCTTCAGATCAGCTTCGGTACCGGTCGTAAAAAGTTTGTAGCAGTTGACCATGTAAATTTTGATATTTACAAAGGTGAAACCTTCTCTCTGGTAGGTGAATCTGGTTCCGGTAAAACGACCATCGGTCGTGCAATCCTGAGAATCAATCCAACCTCCGCCGGTGACATCTACTTTAAAGGTCAGAAAATCAACGGCAAAATCTCGAAAGAACTCGATACCGAGGTCATTCGTAAATGCCAGATGATTTTCCAGGACCCAATGGCTTCTCTGAACGAGAGAGCAAAAGTAGACTACATCGTTTCCGAAGGTTTGATCAACTTCCATCTGTACAAAGATGAGAAGGAACGTGAAGAAAAGGTACAGAAGGTTCTGCGTGAGGTAGGTCTGTTGCCAGAGTTTGCGTCTCGTTTCCCACATGAGTTCTCCGGTGGTCAGAGACAGCGTATCGGTATTGCCAGAGCGCTGATTATGGAACCAGAATTCATCGTAGCTGACGAGCCGATCTCTGCGCTGGACGTATCGATTCGTGCACAGGTACTGAACCTGCTGAACCGTCTGAAGAAGGACAGAGGTCTGACCTACCTGTTCATCGCACATGACCTGTCGGTTGTTCGCTTCATCTCTGACCGCATTGCTGTTATTCATAAAGGTCGTATCGTAGAGCTGGCTGAATCGGAAGAATTGTTCCGTCATCCGCTGCATCCATACACCAAAGCACTGCTGTCTGCAGTTCCGATTCCGGACCCGGAAATCGAGAAGAAGAAGAAACTGATCGTTTACGATCCTTCTGTTCATGATTATTCTGTTGACAAACCGATTTGGGAAGAAATTCTTCCAGGTCACTTTGTATACGGAAATCAGCGCGAGCTGGATCAGTACAGAAACGAGATTGCGAAAGCATAAGTTTTGTTTCGAAAGAGCCGTTTTGGATAAAAACGGCTCTTTTCTTTTTTAAGAATCGTATAATCAAAGCAATATTTGACAAAAAGTAATCTGTATAGTACAATAAATCTAATTAAATATGCTTTGATTGCAGGTGCATCTATGCTGTCAAAACGATTCTTTTTGCAGAAAGGATTTTAAAAAGATGAAAAAACTTTTCCAGGTCTATAAATCATTTATGATTAGACCTACCGTTTACAAGGCGTTTCCTCGATTGATTGTCGGCTTGCTGGTGGCAGGTTTGTGGAATCGCTATGCAAATACCATGCAGATTCACCAGATGACCCAGTCTATTTTTTATCTGATTGGTTTCATCTTTTTGGCAATGGCATGGTTTAGCTACCTGAGCTTGGATGGAATGGAAAATCCGCTCACCAAGTTGGCCAGTGTTTTTACAAAGGCTGATAAAAAACGCACCAAAACAGCCAATCATAGCAAGCAGATGATAGACTTTGTCGAGGAAGAACCAGTCGAATATGAGGATTTGGACCGACTGGAACAGACTGCCTGCAAGCTGGTTGCCAATTTGTTTTGTGCGCTCTTTTTTCTGTTGCCTGCAATTTTTTCCTATTTGTTTTAAAGTAAAAAAGAGGACAAGATGTTTTAAATGCAACATCTTGTCCTCTTTTTGTATATGATAGAATTTACAAATTGGAATTTAGAATTATATAATACGATTTGTAGATGTAGTAGAAAGATAATGCAGAAGCCAACTGATACTAAATGGAATATATATTTAAATTATACAAATAGAAAATATACAATAGAAAAGCTGCGAGAGTTCAAGTGTATTAATTTCATTACACTGGAGGAATATGGTCCCAACAGTGATATAGAGATAATCGTTCAGGCAATTATGAGAAAGATACAGGCACAACAGGAATTGCTGTCTTATGAGCAGCAGTAAACGGAAATCAATCAGGGAATTTGTACAATAAGTCGAATAGATATAGAAGATATAGATAAAAGAGAAATAGATATTTCATCAATTTGCAGAGATACTTTTATAAAAAAGACAAATATTAGTCGATATTTTATTGGATAAGTCAATAAAAACAAAAAAACTACATAAAAATGTACCACAATCTGAATACTTGATAAAATAATCGCCATCTTTTGTTGTAAACAGGCAAAGAGATAGAAAAAAACTATTGTTAAAAAACTAACGCTTGACGTTGACG
>SAMEA3387475__coassemble_2536_pt1 | contig 11036 bp, 7 predicted proteins | sample SAMEA3387475__metabat2_high_PE_003 | metagenome-assembled genome bin SAMEA3387475 (sample SAMEA3387475) | Felis catus | biome: Faeces | place: United Kingdom | collected 2012 | reverse complement strand
GTACCATTGTATCAGTCATCAATATCGCCCTGATGGTGGTCGGTCTGCTGCTGCTGGGCAAGGAGTTCGGATTTAAAACCTTTTATGTCACCATTGCTTTTTCGGCAATGCTCAAGATATTTGAAGTTCTCTTTCCGCTGACGAAGCCTTTGACCGACCAGCCGTTTATGGAGCTGCTGCTGGGCGTTTTCCTGCCGGCGTGGGGTTCGGCGTTGCTGTTTAACATCGGTTCCTCCACCGGTGGTACCGACATCATTGCGATGGTCGTCAAAAAATACTTTAAATGTCACATCGGAAAGGCGCTGTTGGTGGTAGACTTTTTTATCACGGTAATGACCTTTGTTGCCTTCGGTCCGACCACAGGGTTATTCTCGATGGTGGGTCTGGTGATTCGTTCCTTTGCGGTTGACTTTTTCCTGGAGGACATGAACACCTATAAGTCCTTTACCATCATTACTGACAAACCGGAGCAGATTTACAACTTTATTACCATCACCCTCCATCGCGGAGCGACCGTCTACCATGCGGAAGGCTTGTATGAACACACCGACAAGACGGTTATCCTGACGGCGCAGAATAAGAAACAGGGAATTCGTTTGCAGGAAGCCATCAAGCAGGCGGACCCGCACGCCTTTGTGTTGATTACCAACACCAGCGAAGTCATTGGAAAAGGATTCCGCGGCGGTAACTAAAAAAACAAGAGCAAAACAAACGCCTGCTTTGGAAAAAAAGCAGGCGTTTTTGTTCAAATTTTCGTTGACGGGAAATAGATAGATTGGTACAATGGTAAAAAGGAATTTAAAACGGTGCAGTTTGTACCGAACAGGGGGAAAATCGGATGGAAATATTAAAGCAACGAATTTTGAAGGACGGTAAGGTCAAGGAAGGAAATGTGCTGAAGGTGGACAGCTTTTTGAATCACCAGATGGACATCCGCCTGCTGGATGAAATCGGCAGGGAGTTTCGCCGCCGCTTTGCAGGGGAAGAAATCAACAAGATTTTGACCATCGAAGCGTCGGGCATTGGAATTGCTGTGGCAGCCGCACCACACTTTGACTATGCTCCGGTCGTTTTTGCTAAAAAAAGCAAGTCGAAGAATCTGGATGGGGAGCTGTACACCTCGCAGGTCACCTCCTTCACCAGAGGAACCACCTTTGATGTGCAGGTTTCCAAAAAATATCTCAACCCGGGTGACCGCGTGCTGATTATTGATGACTTTCTGGCTAAGGGACAGGCGTTGCTGGGTCTGCTGGACATTGTGGAGCAGTCGGGCGCAACCGCAGTCGGCTGCGGCATTGTCATCGAAAAAGGCTTCCAGGAGGGCGGACAGATGCTGCGGGAGAAGGGAATCCGCCTGGAATCGCTGGCAATCATCGACCGGTTTGAGGATGGCAGACCGATTTTTCGTGACTAAATAACAGAAAGGGGACTTTGGAATGCGGATGTACGATTTGATCGAGAAGAAAAAGCGGGGACACGCCTTGGACAAGGCTGAAATCTGCTGGATGATCCAGTCTTATACCGCAGGGCAGATCCCTGATTATCAGATGGCAGCCTTTTTGATGGCAGTTTGCTTTCAGGGGATGGATTTGCAGGAAACCACCGAGATGACGCTGGCAATGGCACACTCGGGACAGATGGCAGATTTAAGCGGCATTGCCGGTGTGAAGGTGGACAAGCACTCCACAGGCGGTGTGGGCGACAAGACCACCCTGATTGCAGCTCCGATGGCTGCTGCCTGCGGGATTCCGATTGCCAAGATGTCCGGCAGAGGGCTGGGCTTCACCGGCGGCACGGTGGATAAGTTGGAATCCATCCCGGGTTACCGCACAGTGCTGCCGCGGGAGGAATTTTTCGAGATTGTCAACGAGGTCGGAATCTCCCTCATCGGGCAGAGCGGGGAGATGGCAGTCGCAGACAAAAAAATCTACGCCTTGCGGGATGTGACAGCGACGGTGGACAGCCTGCCGCTGATTGCTTCGAGCATTATGAGCAAGAAGATTGCTGCCGGAGCGGACGCAATCCTGCTGGATGTCAAGACCGGAAGCGGCGCCTTTATGAAAACAAGGGAGCAGTCGGCTGCTCTGGCAAGGACGATGGTCGGCATCGGCAATCGGGCAGGCAGAAGGACCGCGGCGCTGATCACCGATATGGACACACCGTTGGGTAATACGGCAGGCAATGCCATCGAGGTTCAGGAGGCAATCTGGACGCTGCGTGGAAAGGGTCCTGCCGATTTGACCGAGCTGTGTATCCACCTGGCAGGCAACATGCTCTGGCTGGCAGGTCAAGGAGAGCCGGAGGACTGCCTGCGCAGGGCAGCAGCATCCTTGCAGGACGGCAGCGCCTACCGGTGCTTCTACCGGATGGTGCAGCGGCAGGGCGGCGATGTCAGCTATCTCGAGCAGCCGGAAAAATTCCAGCTGGCTCCGGTTTATCCGATACAGGCGCCGCAGGATGGCTATATTGCCTCGATGCAGACCGATGAGATTGGCAACGTGGTCGCCTTGCTGGGAGCAGGCAGAGAAAGAAAAGAGGATGCGGTCGATACCGGAGCGGGTATCCGCTTTACAGCAAAGACCGGTGCGAAGGTCTGCAAAGGACAGACGATTGCTCTGCTGTACACCCATCGTCCCGAGCGGGTGCAGGAGGCAACCGAGCGGTATGTAAATGCGCTGCATTTTTCGCAGTCGGCGCCGTCACCGTCCGCTTTGATACAAGAGCGCATTACCGAAGTATAAAAAAGGACTCCCCTCGGGAGTCCTTTTTCTTTTGCTATTTTACCTTGCGGATGATACCGATTGGAGTTTGTTCCAGCGACTGACCCAGCGGGTTGTCCTTGAGGATTTTGACCAGCAGGTCGCGGTCCATGGATGGGTCGGAGGTGCCAAGGATCTGACCCTCCAGGTCGTTGATGTCGGTGATGGCTACTTTGATACCGCCCAGACACTGGGACATCTTCTGTGCAGTTTCGTCCGGCTGCGCAGGACCCAGAACGACATATTCATTGTACGGCGGCAGGGTGTAGTCGCAAGGACCGTCGATGGAGCGTGCTTTGTATCCGGCAATGGTGTAGAACCAGCCGCGCTTGTGGAACAGCTTGCCTACCGCAGAAACAGCAGCAGCAAACAGAATCCTTGGAGTACCGCATTCCTGCAGCGCCATCTCCATTGTTTCCGGGATGCCCAGACCGATGCCGTATGGAGTTTTGAGGACAAATTTGCACAGGAATTTTGCCAGCGGGCGCGGGTGGATGTCCTTCATCGGGATGGCGCGGCGCTGGGTGCAGGCAACTGCCTTTTCGGTCATAAAGACGATGTCGTCCGGCTGGGCGTATGGCTTGGCATACTTTTCGATGACCTGACATACATCATCCTTATCGGTGATGACATGGGTGCGGATTGCAAGACGCTGGTATGAAATGCCATCCACCTGGATGACCTCATTCTTTCCTTCATTTACGATATAGCTTTCTTCGCTCATTTTTCACAGTCCTTTCAAAGACGGATGCACCGCTTTGTGCGCATCCTTTTCCAGACAGACCTCGGTCGCCTGTAAACATATTCTTATTTTACCCCAAAAAAAAGATAAACTCAATATTGTGGGGAAATTTTATCGACAGTTTGTCAAAGGCGGCAATTTGTGTACAACAGGCGGTGGATTTGTGTATCAATCTGCCAACGACCCGGCAGAATTGGAAAATAAAAAATTGCGACGAGTGAAAAAAGTCTCTTTTCATCCACAGGGATGTGTTATATAATTAAAAAAGCGAAGAGAAAGGTCCGGGAGGAAAAGCAAGATGGTGTTTTCAAATCTGTTTTTTATTTATCTGTTTTTGCCGTTGAATCTGATTTTATATTTTATATCGTCCAACAAAACCTGGCGCAATGGGGTGCTGTTGGCTTTTTCCTTCTTTTTTTATGCGTGGGGAGAGCCGGTGTGGGTGTTTATGCTGATGCTCACCGCCTTTCTGGATTACACCTGGGCAAGGTGCATCGAATATTTTCGCCTGAGCGGGCAGAGCCGCCGGATGAAGCTGGCGCTGGCAGCCTCGCTGCTGTTTGATTTAGGGATGCTGGGCGTTTTTAAGTACAGCGGTTTTTTTGTGGAGAATTTGAATCTTCTGACCGGTCTTTCTCTGCCGGTTCCGCAGATTTCTCTGCCCATCGGTATCTCCTTTTATACCTTTCAAACCATCAGCTATGTGCTGGATGTCTACCGCGGGCAGGTGCCGGCGCAGAAAAGCTACTATAAATATTTGATGTACCTGTCGAGCTACCATCAGCTGGTGGCAGGACCGATTGTGCGGTACAGCGACGTGGCAGCGCAGATCGAGGAACGCCACACCACCCCGCAGGACATGAGCGAGGGCATCACCCGCTTTTGCATCGGCTTGACCAAAAAGGTGGTGGTTGCCAATGCAGCAGGCAAACTGGTGGAGCAGTATCTGAATGCGCCTTTGCAGGAGCTTTCGGTAGCGGGCGCGTGGTTTGGGGTGCTGCTCTATTCCATCCAGCTCTATTATGATTTTTCTGCCTATTCGGATATGGCAATCGGGCTGGGCAGGATGTTTGGATTTCATTATCACACCAACTTCAACTACCCGTATCTTGCCAAATCGGTCACCGATTTTTGGCGCAGGTGGCATATTTCGCTGGGCAGCTTCTTTCGGGACTATGTTTACATCCCGCTGGGCGGCAACCGCAGGCACCAGCTGCTGAATATCAGCGTGGTGTGGCTGCTGACCGGACTGTGGCATGGCGCCAGTTGGAACTTTGTGCTGTGGGGAGCTTTTTATGGAATCCTGCTGATGGTGGAAAAGCTGGGACTGCTGCGCTGGCTGCAAAGGATACCGGTGGTGTTTTCCCATCTGTATCTGCTGTTTATCACCTTGATTGGCTGGACCCTCTTTTACACCACCGACCTGAGCCGTCTGGCAGGCTATTTTCAGGTGATGTTCGGCGGGTCGGGTAATCCGCTGACCGACCCGCAGCTTTCCATCACCTTTGCAAATCACCTCTTCTGGCTGCTGGCAGCGCTGCTGTTCTGCCTGCCGCTGACCCAGTGGTGCAAGAATCGTCTGGAGAGCTGGGTGGTACAGGACGGCAGAGGGCAGGGCAGACAGGCGCTTGTTTCCATCGGGACAGCGATGATGAATGTAGCGCTGCTGCTGGTGTGTACAGCGCTTCTGGTAGGGGACAGCTACAATCCGTTTTTATATTTCCGTTTTTGATGGCGTTAATCACCGGTCAAGGCGCTGCCCGGAAAAGGCAGTTGCCCTGTCGGTGGCAATAAGGAGGAGCTATGAAACAATCAAACCGCTCTCAGCAGCTGTATCTGGTCAACGTCAGTGTGGTGATTATGTTGCTGGTCCTGGTGGGAATCCTGGCAGTCGTTCTGCCCAAGCCCACCGTTTCCGAGGTGGAAAAAAGAGAGCTTGCAGCAAAGCCGCAGTGGAGCCTGCGCAGCTGGTTTTCCGGCGAGTATGCCGAGCAGTACGATGCCTACTATGCCGACACCTTTCCGCAGAGGGAGCAGCTGGTGTCGCTGGCATCGAAGCTGGAACAGATGCAGGGTGTTCACCCGGATGATGTTCGCATCCATCCGGCAGGAGGAAATGCTCAGCAAAGCCAGCAGCTGCCGCAGCCTGAGCCGGAAGCTGAGCAGGAGCCACAGCAAGAGCTGGCAGAAGAGCCGCAGTCCCCGACAGTTGACTATGACGCTTACAGCGACCCGAATGCACCGGGAAACGGCTTGAGCGAGCAGGGAACCGCAGGCGAGCAGGTGGGCAGCCTGTTTTTGTACCGCAATATGGGGATGCAGATTTTCGGCTCCAGTCAAACGTTGTCGGAAGAGTATGCGCGGGTCATCAGCTCCTATGCCCAGCAGCTGAATGGGGTACAGGTGTACAATCTGATTGCACCGACCTCCATCGAATTTTATCTGCCGGAAAAATATCAGGGCATTGCAAGCAGCGAGCGGGAAAATATCGACTTTGTGGCACAGCAGATGAGCGACAAGGTCATCTCGGTGGATGCGTACAGCCAGATTGAAAAGAATCGGGAGGATTACCTGTATTTCCGCACCGACCACCACTGGACGGCACGCGGCGCTTATGAGGCATACATCGCCTTCTGCAAATCGGCAGGGTTGACCCCGGTTTCGCTCGAGGAGATGGAGCATCAGCAGATTGACGGATTTTTGGGTACCTTTTACAGTCAGACCCACGACAGTCAGCTGGCACAGACACCGGATTTTGTGGAATACTTTGTTCCGCCGGTTCAAACGACCACCACCCGCTATCAAACGGGTGTGCCGTTTACGCCGATTGACAGCAGCATCTTTGCTTCCTATGCAACCGGCGGACAGAACACATACAGCGTTTTTCTGCACGGGGATTTTCCGTTGACCCACATCCAGACGGACAACCGCACCGGCAGAAAGATCCTTCTGGTCAAAGAATCTTACGGGAATGCCTTTGCTCCCTTTTTAGCCTGCAACTTCGATGAGGTCTATATTGTGGACCAGCGATATTTTGAACTGGGTCTGGTCGATTTTGTCAAGGAACATGGCATCACCGACCTGCTGTTTTTAAACAACATCTTTGCAGTCAATACCGATGTGCGCATCCGGGAACTCAGCCGCATCCAAAACCAGAGGTACCAGCCAATTTCTCAACAGCCGGTGCAGCAGCCGACCCAGCAGACGCAGGAAATCGAGAAAGAAGCGGAAGAGCAGAGAGAGGAAATGAGCAATCAATCGAAAGAACAGGCAGAGAAGCAGGAGAACGAAACACCGTCAAAGCCATCCAAAACAGAGGACCCGCCCAGGAGGTTAGGTCGTAGAGAGTAAGCAGATGAGAAAAGAGGAGGGACAGGATGCGCAGGATAATGAAGCGGCTGGGAGCAGTAGCAGCAGTTATTCTGCTCCTTTCTGGATGTACACAACAGGCGGTGCAGAAGGAGCAGGAGGAACAGCCGCGGACGATGTCGATGGTGATTGCCTCCGATGCACCGACGAGCATCCAACTGGCAGCGCAGGAATTTGCCAACCGTCTGGCATACTATTCAGATGGGGAACTGGAGGTTTTATTGAGTGCCAGCGACCAGCTGGATGCTGTGCTGACAGCGGACGACACCCAGTTTGCTTTTGTGGAAAACGAGCGGTTGAGCAAAACCATCGAGCCACTGGAAACCTTTACCCTGCCCTTCTTTTTTCAGGATGCCGATTATCTGTTCAGTGGGCTGAATTCCGAGCGCACCCGCAGGCAGCTCAATCGTCTGTTGGAAGAGGAGTATCCGATGGAAATTCAGATGTCGGTGGTGTACGGCTACGAGGATTTGGCAGCGGATGCAACGGTTGATTTGACCGATTTTCGCAAACGCTATCCATTGGCGGTCACCCGTTCCTTCTTCTCGCAGGAGCAGCAACAGGAGATTGGTGCATTGGAAATCGAAGGGGAAGAGCCGTTGCAGATGCTGCTGGACAAAGAGGTGGAAATCGCGCCGGTGGAGCTAAGCGAGCTGGTACAGACCGTGCAATCTCAGGACAGTGCACTGGTGCTGTTGGAAAGCTCTCACCAACTGAAACCGGCTTATCTGATGATGCAAACCGGTTTGTATGAACAGCTGACACCAAAGCAGCAGGCGGCGGTGGAGCAGGCGGTGGTGATGGCGTGCGGATACTGCCGCACCGTTGCCGACCAGAACCGTCAGGAAAACCTGGAGCAGCTGCGCCAGTTGGGCGTGCAGATAGAACCGGTCAACCGGGAAAAGTATCTTGCACTGTTGGCAGACATCTACCAGTATGATGCGGGCAATATGCTCTATCGACCGGATGCCGAGCTGGACCAGATGGTGCGCAGCGATGCGGTCAAATACAGTGTTTCTTAAAAAGGAAGGGGGCTACGGCTCTCCTTCTTTTTTGATTTGCCGATATTTTTGATAAAAGAAGAGAGCAGCCAGCACCAGACATGGCATCAGTAGACCTGCGATGCCAAACAGCTGCAAGCCGGCGTAGATGCTCAGCAAGGTTACCAGCGGCGGCAGACCGATGCTTTTTCCCACCAGTTTTGGTTCCAACAGGCTGCGGAGCAGGTTGATGGCAAGATACAACAGCAGCAGCCCGAATCCCAGCAGGCGGTTGCCCTGAAAAAGCGAGATAACCGCCCAGGGAATCAGGATAAAACCGATGCCGATGACCGGCAGCAGGTCCAGCAGGGAGGTCAGCAGAGCGACCGGGAAAAAGTTGGGAACCTCCAGCAGCCATAGACCGCAGGAAAGCGCAGAGAAGGTCACTGCCATTAAAATCAGGTAGGCTTTTGCCATGCAAAATAGGGTGGAAAAGAGAAAGTGCTTCATCTCACAGGCAAGCGAACGCAGCGAGGGCGGAAGCAGGCGGAGCAGAAACTGGGTCACACGCGGGTAGTCCAGCGAGATAAAACTGGAGCAGAGGATGGTGACCACCACGCCAAAGAAAAAATGAGGCGTACAGGCAGCAAAAGAGGTACAGCACTTCAGCAGGGAAGCGGACAGGGAAGCGGACAGTTGGGCAGCGGCTGCGGAAAAGCTTTGCCGCCACAGGGCGACGGTCTGGGCAAGGTCGGGAGAAAAGTGGGACAAAAAACGGCTGAGCCATTCGAAGAAATCAGCAGTAGCAGGCAGAAAAACCGTCCGATAAAGCTGTGGCGCGCGTGCGGTCAGGGAGGAAAGCCAGCTCCACAACAGCAGGAGCGCCAGCCAGACCAGCAGACCCAAAAGCAGGTAGAACAGGGTCATCACAAAGGCAGCAGCGCGGCGCCGACGCAGATGTAGCTTTTGGGAAAAGAGCAGCGACACCGGACGCAGCAGGGCAGCGATTGTCAGACCAAGCCAAAAGGGAAGGGTGGCGGGTAGGAAAAAACGCAGGACCAGCCAGCCAAGGAAAAGCAAACTGCCGACTGCCAGAGCAATCGCAATCAATTTATCTGCCGCTTTCATTCCATTTCCTCCTTCACCGTTTCAATATCTTGTGTCCATTAGTGTGCCCGAAGAGCTTGAAGGGATGAAAGAGAAATATTTCCCGGGAAAAGCTTCCTGAATTGGGGAAAAAGCGAAAATTTCCCGGGAAATTATTTTCCGGGAAATGATTTTTGAAAACAGCGAAGAATATGGCAAATCAAAAAATCTGAGTTGACAAACAAAACAAAACGTGGTAGATTAAAGTATACCCAAAAGTCAATACTACATAAATCGATGAGAAGGAAGTAAAACGACCAGCGCACTCACAGAGAGCCGGCGGCAGCTGAAAGACCGGCAGAAAGCGGGATCGACAAGGTAGCCTTTGAGAGTATGCCGAACGGCGGGAGGACCGCTCAGTAGACCATAACGGCTGAACCCCGTTACCGGTTCGGGGTGTTTTTTTAGCACCTGCCGAGTGGGCAGAATCGTCTGCCAAAAAAGGTGGTACCGCAGGAAATGATCTCCTGTCCTTTGTATAAAAGCAAAGGACGGGAGTTTTTTTATTTCCCAAAACATTTATTTTTAAATACGCAAATACACAAGGAGGAAACACCATGAAAGAACTTTCCAAGGTTTACGACCCGAAACAGGTTGAGGACCGCACCTATCAGTTCTGGCTGGACGGCGGCTATTTTCACGCTGAACCAAACCCGGACAAAAAACCGTACACCATCGTAATCCCGCCACCGAACATCACCGGTCAGCTGCACATGGGACACGCGCTGGATGAGACCTTGCAGGACATCCTCATCCGCTTCCGCAGGATGCAGGGCTATGAGACCCTCTGGCTGCCGGGCACCGACCACGCTTCCATTGCAACCGAGGCAAAGATTGTAAACGCAATGAAGGAAGAGGGTCTGACCAAGGAGGATTTGGGCAGAGAAGGCTTCCTGGAGCGCGCATGGGAATGGAAGCGCAAATACGGCGGCAGAATCATCGAGCAGCTCAAAAAACTTGGTTCTTCCTGCGACTGGGAGAGAGAACGCTTCACCCTCGATGAAGGATGCTCGCAGGCAGTCAAAGAGGTCTTTGTCAACCTCTACAACAAAGGCTTGATTTATCAGGGCGAGCGCATCATCAACTGGTGCCCGCACTGCATGACCTCCATCTCGGATGCAGAGGTTGAATATGAGGAGCAGGCAGGACATTTCTGGCATCTGCGCTACCCGCTCAGCGACGGCAGCGGAGAGGTCATCCTGGCAACCACCCGCCCGGAAACAATGCTGGGCGATACCGCTGTTGCTGTTAACCCGAAGGATGAACGTTACCAGAAGCTGATTGGCAAAACCGTCATCCTGCCGCTGGTCAACCGTGAGATTCCGATTGTCGGTGATGACTATGTCGATATGGAATTTGGTACCGGCGTTGTAAAAATCACTCCGGCACACGACCCGAACGACTATGAGGTTGGACGCCGCCACGACCTGCCAATCCTCAAGGTGATGAACGACGATGCCACCATGACCGCTGCCTGCGGCAAATATGCAGGCATGGAGCGCTATGAGGCAAGAAAAGCCATCGTGAAGGATTTGGAAGAGCAAGGCTATCTGCTGAAGGTGGAGGACCACACCCACAATGTAGGAACCTGCTACCGCTGCGGCACCACCGTTGAACCGATGGTTTCCAAACAGTGGTTCGTCAAGATGGAGCCGCTGGCAAAACCGGCAATCGACGTTGTCCGCAACGGACAGATCAAGCTCATCCCGGAGCGTATGGACAAGACCTACTATAACTGGATGGAAAACATCAAAGACTGGTGTATCTCCCGTCAGCTGTGGTGGGGTCATCGAATCCCGGCGTACTACTGCGAAAGCTGCGGAGAGGTCATCGTTGCCAAGGAAGCTCCGTCTGTTTGTCCGAAGTGCGGCAGCACCCACCTGTATCAGGATGAGGACACCCTGGACACCTGGTTCAGCTCGGCACTGTGGCCGTTCTCTACCCTGGGCTGGCCAAACAACACCGAGGAGCTCAAATACTTCTACCCGACCAGCACCCTGGTCACCGGCTATGACATCATCTTCTTCTGGGTAGCCAGAA
>SAMEA3387475__coassemble_2035_pt1 | contig 14187 bp, 13 predicted proteins | sample SAMEA3387475__metabat2_high_PE_003 | metagenome-assembled genome bin SAMEA3387475 (sample SAMEA3387475) | Felis catus | biome: Faeces | place: United Kingdom | collected 2012 | reverse complement strand
CGCACACGCTGGTCATGTCCGCCACCCCGATTCCCCGCACGCTGGCGCTGATGATTTACGGCGATTTGGACGTGTCCTCCATCGACGAGCTGCCGCCCAACCGTCAGCCGGTCAAAACCTATGTCATCAGCTCCAAGCTCAAGCCGCGCGCCTACCGTTTTTTGCAGGACCATCTGGACCGCGGTTTGCAGGGGTACATCGTCTGTCCGCTGGTAGAGGCGATGGAAGATACCCCATCCAACCTGCAAAATGCACAGGAGTACGCCGACACCCTTGCCCGCGGACCCTTTCAAGGCTATCAAGTGGGTGTGCTGCATGGCAAAATGCGCCCGAAGGAACGTGAAGCCATCATGTCCGCCTTTGCCCGCGGGGAAATCCAGCTGCTGGTATCCACCACCGTCATCGAGGTCGGTGTGGATGTACCCAACGCAGTCATCATGATGGTGGAAAATGCAGAGCGCTTTGGACTCAGCCAGCTACATCAGCTGCGCGGCAGGGTCGGCAGAGGCTCGGAGCAGTCCTACTGCATTCTGGTTTCGGACAACCGCAACCCGGACACCCGCGAGCGGCTGGAGATGCTGCACCGCACCAACGACGGCTTCAAGGTCGCCGAATACGACCTGAAGGTGCGCGGTCCGGGCGACTTTCTGGGCAAGCGCCAGCACGGTCTGCCGCAGCTGAAGATTGCCGACCTCGGTTCGAGCATGGAGATGATGGAGCAGGTGCAGCAGGCAGCCGAGCTGCTGCTTGAGCCGAACCGCTGCTCCGAAGCAGAGCGCAATCTGCTCGATGAGGCAATTCGCCGAACTTTGCAAACGGTGGGCGACAGCCTAAACTGATTGTGACCTTTCCTTTTTAAAACGCATGGAAAACGCACACACCCCTGCTGCAAAAGGGAATTCCCTTTTGCAGCAGGGGTGTGTTATCTGTCTAAACTTTCTCCTTTAGTTTAAGTGCTGCTGCAATCCAGCCAGCAGGTCGTTCTTGATGTCCCACAGCTTCTGCGAGAGGTCGACATAGTAATTGTGCGGATTTTCAAATCGTTTGACCTCGTCCCACAGGGTATCTACCTGCTGTTTGCAGTGGCTGCGAATCTGCTGGATGTCCGGCAGCTGATAAACCAGCTTGCCCTGGCGGAAGATGGGCTGAAGCATCTCCTTTGCCGTCACATTTTCCAGTGTGCACTTTTTCCAGGTTGCCAGCGGGTCAAAGATGGTCAAGGTGATGGGGTTCTGGGTATCCAGCTGCTCGTCGTGGACACAGACATAATCCGCTACCGCTTTGCCATTGCTGTCAAACAGACGGTAAACCTTTTTAAAGTGCGGGTTGGTAATCTTTTCCGGGCTTTCGCTGACCTTGATTTTCGGGATGAATTCTCCATCCTTCTCCACCGCTACCAGCTTGTAAACGCCGCCAAACACCGGGTCGGACTTGCTGGTAATCAGTCGCTCACCGATGCCAAAGCTGTCGAGCTTAGCTCCCTGTAATTGCAGGTCGCGGATGATGTACTCATCCAACGAGTTGGAGGCAACGATCTTGACGTCGGCAAAGCCTGCCTCATCGAGCATCTTTCTGGCTTTTTTGGAGAGGTAGGCAATATCTCCGCTGTCGATGCGCACCCCTTTCGGACGGTGACCCAGCGGAAGGATGACCTCGTTAAACACCTTGATGGCGTTGGGGATACCGGATTTGAGCACATTATAGGTGTCCACCAACAGCGTACAGTCGTCCGGGTAAATCTGTGCGTAGGATTTAAACGCCTCATACTCGCTGTCGAACATCTGCACCCAGCTGTGCGCCATGGTGCCGACTGCCGGTACGCCGTAATCGCGGTCGGTGATGGCACAGGCGGTCGCGCCGCAGCCGCCGATGTAGGTCGCACGTGCGCCCAAAATTGCCGCATCATAGCCCTGCGCCCTGCGGGAGCCGAACTCCATAATCAGCTTATCTCCTGCCGCGCGGACCATGCGGTTTGCTTTTGTTGCCACCAGCGACTGGTGGTTGATAGTCAGCAGGATCATCGTTTCCACCAGCTGTGCCTGGATAACCGGACCTTTCACGGTGACAATCGGCTCGTTCGGGAAGATGGGGGTTCCCTCTTCCATTGCCCAAACGTCGCATGAGAAACGAAAGTTTGCAAGGTAATCCAGGAACTGTTCGTCGAACACCTTCTTCGAGCGGAAGTATTCGATGTCCTGCGGGGTAAAGCGCAGGTTTTCCAGGTAGTGGACCAGCTGCTCCAGACCGGCAAAGATGGCAAAGCCACCGTTGTCCGGGATATTGCGGAAGAACATATCGAACACCGCTACCTTGTCCTTCATGCCGTTGAGGAAGTAGCCGTTGGACATGGTAAATTCGTAGTAGTCGGTCAGCATGGTGAGGTTTCTCTCCTCAGACCAGTTGATATGCATATCATCAAATCCTTTCTAAAAAAGCGGTATTACATCATCGATGCCGGAGAACCGTTGTCGAAGGAGAGCAGCCCGTGCGGTTCATACGGCACACCGTCCTGCGAGCAGAAGTAGATGCGCTCGAGCATATCCACTGCGCGGTACGCCGCTGCATAAAAGATTTTGGGAAAGCTGCGGTTGTCGGTCTTTTCCGGTGTATTCAAATGATACCAGCTGTCGCAGTCGAGGTTGAGGATGTCCTCCATCACCTGCCTGCGGCGGATGTGCGGAGAAAAAATTTTTTTGCCGCCCAGCAGCGCCTCGCCCGCTTCGGTCAGGCGGACCAGACATCCGCTGCGGTCCAGCACCAGCTGCAAAAGGGTCCAGGTCTGCGAAAAACAGCCCTCCAGCTCCTTGACGCTGCACCGGATGCCGTAAACCTCCTCAAGCAGCTGGGCATACAGTCGTGCAATCACCCGATGCTCCCAGTGGCTGCCGTACAACCGCTTTGCCGGGCGGTATTCACGGATATTTCTGCCGCGCTTGATGCGGTACAAAGCGGTGTCGATGTCGCTTTCGATGCGGTGATGCAATCCACGGCGCTCGTCCAACGGCAGCACCCGCTCCTTCTGCATCTGCTTAAAGTAGATGTATGGGTGCGCCTCACAGTCTAAACAATAATGTCCGGCAAAACCTAAAATATAGGACGCCAGCGTTTCATATTCATCGGTGTGCCTGCGCTCGTTGAGATAGCGGCTCATACATGCAAACAGTTCATCGACCTTTTTTAGGTGCATCAGATTGCCATAACGCGGCAGCAGGCTGGTGCCCAGCAGGGCATCCTTAAAAAAGAGCAGGTCGGGTCCCTGCTGTCCCCAAAAATAGGGTGCGGGATTGCGCTCGAGAAGCTCCTGAATCTCCTCGTCCAAAAAAGCAAAGACCTGTGCTCCAAACAATTCATGGGTAACAAAAGCGGGCATAATGCGCCTCCTTTTTTCCAAAATCGGTTGTATATCAACCGGCAGACAAAACTATGCCAAAAACATATTCGATGCAATCTTACCTAACAGCAGCAGCATGGCTACAATCATGATTGGGCGAACCACCTTGGCTCCCTTTTTCAGCGCCAAGCCGGAGCCGACCCAGTTGCCCAATACCGAAAAGATGGTGCACTTGATGCCGACATCGACCAGCACATTTCCGCTCATGCCGTAGGTTATCAGCGCGGCGACGTTGGAGGCAAGGTTGACCACCTTGGTGGTGCCGCAGGCGCGGATGATGCCTAATCCCAGTACCGAGTTGAGCAGCAATGTCATAAAGGTGCCTGCACCCGGACCAAAGAATCCGTCGTACATACCGGTACCAAAGCCGACTGCCGCCGACAGCAGCACCGAGCGCAGCAGCGGCATCTCCTGCTCGCGTTCTTCTCCAAAGTCCTTTTTGCGCAGCACCATAATGGCAATCAGCGGCACTGCCACCAGCAGAATGTAGTTGAGATATTTTTCGTCGATTGCCATTGCCAATTTTGCACCCAGCGGGGAGCCTACCAGCGCGCCTGCCGCTGCAATCAATGCAACCTTGATGTTGATTTGCTTTTCTTTAAAAAAGCGAACCGAAGCGGTCAGGGTACCGATGGCATTTGCAAACTTGTTGGTTCCCAGCGCCATGTGCGCCGGAATACCCACCGCATAATAAGCCGGCAGGGTAATCAGTCCGCCGCCGCCTGCAATCGAATCGACCAGTCCACCCAGAAAGACACAGGCAAACAACACCAGCATCTGCGAAAATTCTATTTCCATAATCTTGCTCCTGTCCTTTCTTTACTCCTCAAAAGTCACGTTTCATTCCTTTTCTGCCGTTACCGCATGACAGAGGTTCCCTTTTCCTTTAAATAGGTGGAGTAGACGTCCGCCAGATGCAGCTTGACCGCCAGCGGATATTTTTCATACGCCTGACTGATAGAAAAGCTGCCGCCGCGCGCCGCATCGTCAAACCCGCCCATGTGCCAGCGGATGGCAACCGCCTCGGAGGGCTTGAGCCGCAAAAAGCGCTCAATCAGAAAGACTGATTTTTCCCCATGACCAAACGGGAACTGGTCATCGATGGAAAAATAAGGCTGCGCCTCCCACCTGCCGGTCTCCGGGTTTTTGACATTGCGGGAGCTGACCTTGTAAAACTGCGCCTTGCACACGTCGTGCAGCAGCGCACAGATGGCAAAGCTCTCCATGCTGTCGCCTTCCTCAAAAAAGCGGTCCACCATCGTTTCAAACACGCTGATGCTGTGCATCACCAGCCCATGCTGACAGGCACAGTGATATTTGGTGCTGGCAGGCGCGGTAAAAAAATCGGTCTTTTTAAGCCATTCCAGCAGCTGTTCTGCACCCTCGCGCCTGATGTGGGTGGTGAACAGCTGTTCAAATTTCTGCTGATAATCCAGCTCTTCCATAGGCTCATCCTCCCAAAAACTGCTGCGCCGGAGGTTTTGTTGCATTGCGCAGGATATTATCAGACCCATTATAGCACAAATCGCAAAAAGTGTAAAAATGATTTTGCCTTGTCCGGCAATTTTTTCCGCAGGTTGCCGGTTTTGTTTTCTTCTACAAAAAAGCAGGAGAAAGGTTCTCCCCTTCTCCTGCTCCTGTGCTTATTTTTGATAGAATTTTCCCTGCCAACTGTCCCGTCGGACCAGCTCCTTGTCGATTTCATTGAGGACACACAGTTTTTTTAGGCTCCACTGCGGTCCGATCAACGCCTCTTTTTCTCCGTCGCCGGTCACCCGCTGGACAATCAGCTCCGGCGGCAGCAGCTCCAGCTGGTCGCAGACGATGTTGACATACTCCTCACGCTCGAGCAGACGGAACTCTCCCCGCTGCAGCTGCTCTGCCATCACCGTCCCTTTTAAGACGTGCAGCAGATGGATCTTGATGCTGTGCAGCGAAAGCCGGCTCAATTCCCGTGCGGTTTCCAGCATCATCTGATGGTCCTCGCCGGGCAGTCCGTCGATAATGTGGACGCAGACCTGCACCCCACGCTCTTGCAGCTTTTGGTAGCCGCGCAGAAAATCGGCATAGCTGTGGCAGCGGTTGATCCGCTGACCGGTGATGTCGTGGATGGTTTGCAGTCCCAGCTCCACCTCCAGATAGGTGCGCTGTGCAAGCTCGCCCAAATAGTCGGCTGTTTCATCACTGATGCAGTCGGCACGGGTGGCAATGGCAAGCCCTGCCACGTTGGGAAAGTTAAGCGCCTGCTCAAACTTTTCCCGCAGCACCGGCAGCGGCGCATAGGTGTTGGTGTGCGCCTGAAAATACGGGATGTACAGGGTGTCCTCCCACTTGTGGTCCATCACCTGCCGCACCTGCTCAAACTGCCGGTCCAGCGGAAGATGAACGTCCCCGGCAAAATCCCCGCTGCCGCGCGACGAGCAGTAGGTACAGCCGCCGGTGCCCTTGGTCCCATCGAGGTTTGGGCAGGTAAAGCCCGCATCCAGCGAAACCTTTGCCACCTTGCAGCCAAAGTGATGGCGCAGGAAGTAGTTGAAGGTGTGATACCGTTTATTGCTATCAGAATAGGGAAACGGATTGTTCATTATTTTTTCAGCAGCGCTCCTGCTTCTTCATCCACAAAGATGGTAACATCCGGGTGCAGACGCAGTACGCTTGCCGGTACCTTTGGAGTGATGGGACCATAAACGGTGTCATAGATGGTCTGTGCCTTCTTCGGACCGTTTGCCAGCAGCACGATCTTCTTTGCCTTCATGATGGTGCCGATGCCCATGGTCAATGCCTTCTTTGGCACCTGGTCCATCGACTCGAAGAAGCGGGCGTTTGCTTCGATGGTGTTCTGGGTCAAATCGACCACATGAGTCTTTTCCGGGAACTCCTCACATGGCTCGTTGAAGGCGATATGACCGTTGTTGCCGATGCCCAGCAGCTGGATGTCCACGCCGCCGGTCTGCTCTACCAGCTGCTCATAGCGCTCGCACTCTGCCTGCAAATCCTCTGCGGTGCCGCATGGAACGCTGGTGTTTTCCTTGTTGATGTTGATGTGGTCGAACAGATTGTGGTTCATAAAGTAACGGTAGCTCTGGTCGTTGTCGCCGTTCAGTCCTGCATACTCGTCCAGGTTGACAGTTTTTACATGGCTAAAGTCCACTCTGCCCTCGTTGTACATCTGAATCAGCTCTTTATACATTCCGACCGGAGTGGAGCCGGTTGCCAGACCCAACACGCTGTCCGGTTTTAAGGTGATCTGTGCTGCAAAGATGCGGCTGGCAAGCTTGCACATTTCGGTATAATCTTTGGTTACTACAACTTTCATTGATAAAGCCCTCTTTTCCTTTGGATTGATAAGACAAAATACAAAGAATTTCCGATATTATTTTAACACAATGTCCCCCACCGGTCTAGAGGGAGGCGGTGTTTTTTGTAAAACTGCAACAGGCGCAGGGAAAACACCTTCCCCACGCCCGTTTATCTTTGTTACTTGATGGCTTCTTTGAGAATCTCTTTTGCCTTTTCGTTATCCGGCGAAATGACCACAAAGATATAATTGCCCTTTTCTTCGACCACTGCGCTGTCGAGCTTGGTCATCTCTTCAGGCTTGTAGTCCTCATAACGCACCTTCAAATCCTTGATGCGGTCGTTGATAAGGCTCTTGACCACAGTGACCTGGTCGGACTCTTTGACCTGGAACATGGCAATCTCGTCGGCGTTGCCGGTGGCATAATCCGCCATATAGATAGCATAGTTTTCCAAGGTGGTCGGGTCGATATAGTAGTAGTTGTTCAGTGCAGCCTCGCCCTGCTTTTGCATCTTGCTGGCAGAAAAGTCGATGCCGCCGGTCAGCGAGGAGTAGACCTCGTCAAAGGAGATATACTCGCTTTTATTTCCGCAGCCCGCAAAGCTGATTGCCAGTGTAACTGCTGCCAGAGCTGCTGCCAAAAATCGTTTCATTTTTTTCATTGTTATTCCTCCTCTGCTGTGTGCGACTTAAGATAGTCGAACCATTTTTGATAATATTTGTTTCCAAAGTGCATACCGTCGCCGTTGGAATCCTCCGGCAGGCAGCCCTTTTCGTCCTTAAAGGCAGAAGCAACATCCAGATAATGCACCTTCTGCTCTTCTGCAATCTCGACCACCAGCTCGTTATAGCGGTTGATCTTGTCGTTGGAAATGTCCTCGCGGGAGTCGTCAAACTCCTGGGTGACCGGCAGGATGGACTGCAAATAAATCTGGCTGTCGGGATGCTGCTCCTTGACCGCCTGCACAAACTTTGTGTAAACGTCGGTGAAATGCTGCTCGGTGAACCAGCCCACGCCGTTTGCGCCGAACATGATATAGATTTTTTTGGGCTCCGCTGCCTCCAGAGCGCCCATCACGGTGCTGTTTCCCTGTGCTGTACGAATCTGGTCGTCGGTAAAGACATTGTCCAGATTGATGCCTCTGGCTGCCACCACGGTAGCGTTGGTCATCACCTCATACAGCTTGATGCCTTCGGTGATGGAATCTCCCACAAAAGCGGCATCGTCAAAGTATTCGTCGCCGACGCTCGAGCCGCTGTTGGGCACCAGTGCCGACGAGGACAGGATGCGCTCGCTGGTCAGCTCGGTCACATCCGGCTGGCTCGGCTGCTGTTGTGGCTGCTCCTGCTCTGGCTGGGTCTGCCCGGTTGATTCGGTCGAATCAGACTGGGTTGACTCGGTCGGCTCGGTCGAATCAGATTGGGTTGACTCGGTCGGCTCGGTCGAATCCGACTGGCTCAAATCGGATTCCTCCAGCTGCTGCTTACTGAGCACCTCCTTTGGAATTTCTCCCTGTGCCTGTGCCTGCGCAGTTTGCTGCTCGTTTTTCTCCTGCATCTTTCCCCAATAAGCTGAAACGCCCAGTGCCAGGGCAGCTGCCAGGACCAAAACGGCAAGAAAAATCAGCAGACTTTTTTTCCTGTTTTTTCTGCGATGAGAATAGATACTGTTTCTGCTGCGCAATCTTTTTCCCCCTTTTTCCTCTCTTTGCTTTCCCATGGCGGAAAGCTCTTATTTAGTATACTACGTCTATCAGAAAATTCCTAGACCCTGCTTTAAATTTCATAAAAATTTAAAGCATCTTACTTTTGTCAATTCTTCTTCCTTTCTTTCGGAAAAGGCAAAAAAGTGCTTGACATTTCTTTTTTATGGTGGTATAATTAGGAACGTTGAATGCGAGTGTGCTGGAATAGGCAGACAGGCACGTTTGAGGGGCGTGTGTCTTCGACGTACGAGTTCAAGTCTCGTCACTCGCACCAAAAGCCATCGACCGACCGGTCGGTGGCTTTTTTGTTTTGCTTTCCCGTTTTTTTACCTTTAAAAAAGGGACTCCCGGTGGAGTCCCTTTTTTATTGTTCTTACAGGCTCAGTTCGTTCAAGCCAATCAGGCTCAGAATGTAGATTTTCAGTGCTTTAAACATACACTCGATGTTGTTGCACTCATCCGGCATATGCTCCTCGCCCTTGCCTTCTGGACATGGGTTTGGTGTGCCGTGGAAGCCGGGACCGAAGGCAACTGCATTTTCAAAGTGTTTTGCATAGGTGCCGCCGCCGATGGTGTACGGTACGCCCTTTTCACCGGTGACATAGTCGTGTGCAGCCAGCAGGGTTTTGATTTCTGCGGTGTCTGCCGGTTTGTAAACCGGGGAGGTGTTCTTTCTCAGAACTGCCTTTGCACCGTGCTCCGCTACATATTTTTCCATCATGGCAAACAGCTCGTCGCCCTTGAAGGTGACCGGATAACGGATGTCCAACTTCAGGGAGATGACGTTGTCCTTCATCGAATCCACGCCGTTGACATGGGTGATCTTGCCGGATACTTCATCTTCAACCGCTGCGCCGATGCCTGCACCGTTGCTGTCCTTGAGGACCTCAGCTGCGGCTGCCATTGCCTTCTTTTCCATCTCAGAAAGCTGTGGCAGGGTGGAAATCAGCTCAAACAGCAGTTTGGTTGCGTTGATGGAGCCTTCCGGTTTTGCTGCATGAGCAGTCTTGCCGGTAGCTGTTACCTTGATGCCGCCTTCTACTGCTTCTACATGGTATACCTTGTGGTCATAGTTGCCCAGGTCTGCCTCGGTAATACCTTTGAGGGTTGCCGTTGCGCTGGCGCAGACTGCGTTGCTGACGGTGCCGCCGACAACGTCGGTGATGACCTTGCCATCGACTGCCAGTTCAATCACCACGCTGAGCTGACCCTTTTCACCGATGCAAACCGGGAAGCTTGCGTCCGGTGTAAAGGCAAAGGTTGGCTCCTTCTCTGCTGCCAGATAGTGTGGCAGGTCGGTCATGCCGGTTTCCTCGCTGCATCCGAATACCATGCGGTAGGTGTAGTTTGGCTGGATACCCAGCTCCTTCATACATTTGAGCGCATACAGACCAATCACTGCTGGACCCTTATCGTCCGAAACGCCGCGTCCGTAGATGTAGCCGTCCTTTTCAATCATATCGTATGGGTCATGGCTCCAACCGTCGCCCTCCGGTACAACGTCCAGATGTGCCAGCAGAGCAATCTCTTTTTCTGCGTTGCCGTATACAGCGGAACCTGCATAATAATCATAGTTTTTGGTAGCAAAGCCCATGCCTTCGCAAATCTGCAAAGCTTTGTCGAGCACCTTGCGGCAGCCTTCGCCGTATGGAGCCTGTGGATTGTCATTTGCTACACTGACGCTCTTGATGTTGACCAGGGTGGCAACATCCTGCAAAAGATTCTGTCTATTATCTGCAATAAACTGGTCGATTCTGGTTTCCATTTCTTTAGAAATCATCTGTAAAAACCTCCAATGCATTGATTCTTTTTCAAAAGTCAGTCAAGACCTCTGCTCCATTATACCACAAATTATGGTTTTTACCATCATATCTTGAAAAAAACCTGCACAAATTCCGGTTGATTTTGTTTAGCATGTATGATATGTTCTTTTCACACTATAATATAAAGCGAACGCTTTATATTATAGCACAAAAAAACAGCAGAGAGCTGTTCTGCCTCTCTGCTGTTGCTTGTTTTATCGTTTTTTATTCGAGTTCCAATAGCCGACCACTTCGCTGACGGTGCTGACCGTTACAAACGCCTTCGGGTCGTTATTGCGGATATATTCCATCAGCTGTGCGTACTCATTTTTGGCAAGGATGGTGACAATCTCCAGCTTTTCACTGTTGTCATAGCCGCCCTTTGCTTCATACAGGGTCACGCCGCGGTGCAGGTCGTGCATGATGTAATCCGCCAGCTGCTCGTGGTGCTGGGAGAGGATGCAGACCCTTTTGCGTCTGGAAAAGCCGCTGATGAACGAATCGATGACGATGCCGTTGAAGTAGGTGCCCAGAAAGCCGATGACCAGGGTTTTGGTGTCATAAACCAGAATGGAGCTGGCAACGGTGAGAGCGCCCACCACTGCAATGCTCTGACCCAGCTCGATATGGGTGTACTTGTTGATAACCTTGCCGATGATGTCCAAGCCGCCCGAGGAAGCGTTGGCGTTGAACATCAGCGCCTGTCCGACACTGATGAGCAGGACACAGCACAGCGCATCCAGGGTCATATCGTTGGTCAATGAAGGGTTGTTTGGGAAGAGCACCTCAAAGATGTACAGAAACACCGGCAGCAACAGCGAGGTGTAGACGGTCTTTGCACCGAACTCCTTTCCCACAAACACAAAACCGATGACCAGACAGAAGAGGTTGAGGATGAAGGTCATCACCGAAACCGAAACCGGGATGAAGTGAACCAGCACCATCGCAAGACCGGTGATGCTGCCGAAGATGATGTTGCTTGGCATCATAAAGAAATAGATTGCCAGTGCAGCCAAAAACAATCCCGCTGTGATGACTGCATACTCGCGCAGCAGCTTAAAGCGGTCCTGTGCCGGCTGGGTCAGATTGTCGTTTGTCTTTTCCACCGTAAATTCCTCCTTGGGGAGTTGTTCCCCGTTTGTTTTTGCAAATAGATTGAAAACCGATTTCCCTTTGACAGAGCCGAACAGCCGCATCTGTCAAAAAAACCAAAACTTTCCTATTATCAGTTTATCCTTTTCCCTGCCCGATGTCAATGGCAGTGCGGACAGGAATTTTTTGTGGCAAATTTTTTGCATCATTTCAACTTGAGCGCGGTGGAAAGCTCGTGGATGACCCGGTCCTTCGCGATGACCAGCAGCTTGTCCCCGCTGAGCACCTGTGTGTTTCCTCGCGGAATAATCAGCTTGTCGCTGCGGAAGATGGCTGCGATGACCGCATTCTCCGGGATGTCAAGCTCAAACAGACGTTTTCCGTCCAGTTCATAGCGCTCGGGGATGAGCAGCTCGCTTAAAGTCGCCTCACCGCGGTTGAGCGAAAGCAGCGACTTGATGCGGGCTGCATCCACCTCTCGTTCAAGCAGACGGGCGATATTATCGGTGCTGGAGATTGGAATATCAACTCCCAATTTTTTCATTACGACAGCATTCTTTGGATTATTGACCCTTGCCACCGTTTTCGGCACCTTGAAGATTCGCTTTGCCAGCTGACAGGAAATCAGATTGTCCTGGTCCAGACCGGTGACCGCGATGACTGCATCTGCCCGGGAGGCGTTGGCGGTAGTCAGCGCCTCGATGGTGGAGCCGTCGGCATTGACCACAGCGATGTCCAGCTGATTGGCTGCATACTCGCAGGTGCGTTTATTTTTTTCAATGATCAGCGGCTGGTGCCCATGCTCCAACAATGTCTTGCACAGGTAAAAGCCGACCTTACCTCCGCCGATTACGATTACGTTCATACTCTCTCTTCCTTTCCAACAGCAGCTGCCACTAACGAATATCGGTGCTGACCAGCAGCTTATCGGTGGCGCGGATGGTCCTGAAATGGTTTGGGTCGAGCAGCAGGTCCACTGTCATGCTGATTTCACCGGTCTGGTCCACCAGCGCAATCAACGATTCCGGCTGCAAACGGCGTGCGGCTTCCTCCACTGTCAGTCCCACCAGCTCGTGCGGCGGCTCCATGGTGGACACCGACATAACTTCGTTGCCGACGGTGATGTGTCTGGTCTGGGTGCGTTTGGTCAGCATCGCATAGACCGACGAAACGGTGATGTTGGTCGGACAGACCGACTGAATATCAAAGCGGGAGAAGATGTCCTCCCGCAGCGGGTCGAAGATACGGGCAACAATGCGAGGAACGTTGAAAATTTCCCTTGCAATCTGGCAGACCATAATGTTGGTGTTATCGTCCTCGGTGACAGCAGCGATGGCGTCACAACCCTCGATGCCTGCCTGCCGCAGAATGTCCAGGTCGATGGGCACACCCTGGATGGTGAAACCGGAAAAATCGTCCGAAAGCAGGTCGAAGCTCTCTCTCTTCTGGGCAATGATGGCGACGTCATGCCCCAACTGGCACAGCACATCCGCCAGACGGGAACCGACCTTGCCGCAGCCAATGATTAGAATATTCATATCCTTACCCCTTTCTGAAGGTAAATCTTTATATTTTCTGCAACGCACTCCATTATAACGCATTTCTCCGCAGGAATAAAGGCATCTTTTCAACAAAATTCTTCCGGCCCGGCTTCCTGCCTGATGGGACAAGAAAAATACACAATTTATTTACCATTTTAGTAGTGACAAACGTTTTATTTTATGATATATATGATTATAATCGATAGAATCATAGAAAAGGGTCATCACAACCATCCAAAGGGGGTTTTTTTAATGAAAAAATTTGCACTGCTTGCCCTGTTGGGCGCTGCCGCAGCCGGAGCCGCCGCTGTGTGCGTAAAGGTCATCAAAGACCGCAAGAGCAATCTGGACGCTGACTACACCGAATGTCCCTGCGAGGGCGAAAACCCGCCGCAGGCTCCTGTTCAAGAGCCTGCGCAAAAGCCTGAAGAAAAACCGGTGTCTGAAGAGTTTTATGAAGAAAGTGAATCGGAAGGCTGCGAAGAAGCTTGCTGCACAGAGCAAGCCTGCGCAGAACAGCCTTGTGAAAGCTGTGAAGAAACCTGCTGCACCGAGCAGCCCTGTGAAAACTGCGAAGAACAGCCGGTCGAGGATGCCCAAATCGAGGACGAAGCTGACAAAGAAACCATCTAATCCAAAATAAAGCAAAAGGTGCCGCCAAAACTGGCGGCATTTTTTCTGGACAGAGAACGGTAATACAGAAAGGAAAGGTAACATGATCTGGTATCTCGACCACAGTGCGATTGCTGTGGAAACCAACAACCACCTGCTGCTGTTTGACCTGTTTGGCAAAACGCTCCAACCACCAAAAGGGATGGGACTGGCACAGGGGTTTGTAAATCCTGATGAGCTGCTGGACAAGGATGTGGTCATCTTTGTTTCCCACGAGCACCCCGACCACTTTGACCCTGCCATCTTCTCTCTGCGCGACCGATTAAAGCGGGTGCGCTTTGTTCTGCCCGAAGAATTTGATGAAATCTATCAGGGGGATTTATTTGCCGCACCCAACCAAACCTACCGCCTGCCGGACATGACAGTGACCACCTTTGAGTCGACCGACATCGGACTGGCGTATCTGGTGGAGGTGGACGACAAGCGCATCTACCACGCCGGAGATTTAAACTGGTGGCATTGGGAGGGCGAAGAGGAGGAATTCAACCTCGATCAGGCAAAGCGTTACCAGCAGCAGATGCAGCTGCTGGCAGATGCACTGGACGGCAATCACCTTGACCTTGCCTGCATCCCGGTGGACCCGCGTTTACACAGCGACTGCCTGCGCGGACTGCTGGCGTTTGACAGCCGGGTGTTTGCAAAAAACATCCTTCCCATCCACTTCTGGGGAGATTTTTCGGTGATG
>SAMEA3387475__coassemble_1599_pt1 | contig 19258 bp, 20 predicted proteins | sample SAMEA3387475__metabat2_high_PE_003 | metagenome-assembled genome bin SAMEA3387475 (sample SAMEA3387475) | Felis catus | biome: Faeces | place: United Kingdom | collected 2012 | reverse complement strand
GCTTCATAAATTTTTTTAGAGAAGCAGCCAGGGCTTTTTTGGTGTTGAGCGTTTTTTGATCTTGTTTCATAACTTTTTCCTCCACAAGAATATTATACAGGACTGTGCAGTAAGGGCAAGGGGAAAGTTGCCGAGGACAGACCAACAAATTGCCCCAAGTGTCCAAAATTCCACAAAACGGACGATTTGACCATAGTTTTATGGTCAGGTGGGGGATAAAATACTGGATAGAACAAAACCAAAAGGAGGAAAAAAAGATGATCATCTGCGTAGGAAGAGAATTTGGAAGTGGCGGACATGAGATTGCAAAACGTTTGGCACAAAATTTGCAGATTGATTTTTGGGACAAGGAATTGCTGGATCGGGCAATCGAACAAAGCAGCCTGCCGGCAGAAAAACTGGCAGCGGTGGATGAAAAGAAGGCAAATCCCTGGCTGCACCGTGTCTGGTACGACCAGAACGACAAGGAGTTGCGCGGAAAACCAGCCAACGAAATCCTGTTCATCCTGCAAAGCAGATTGATTTTGGAACAGGCGCAAAAGAGCAGCTGCATTTTTGTCGGAAGGTGTGCTGCGCAAGAATCATGTGGAACACATCAGCTTGTTTGTAGCAGCGCCATTTGAAAAAAGGGTCGAAAGAAAATGTGCCCTGACCGGCATGGATGCCAAAGCGATGAGTTCGCTGATTAAAAAGACCGATGCACAGCGCAGAGATTATTACAACCATCACACCGGACGCAGCTGGGGAAGCATCAGCAACTATGATGTTTGTATCAACAGCGCTTCCCTTGGAATCGACCGGACGGCGCTGGCGCTGACAGAATTTTGCCGCAAGCTGAATGGGTAACCGTTTGGAAAAGAAGTGGGAAAGACAGGAAAGAAGTGGAAGGGAATGCCCGAATATCTGTATGATGTCGCGCTGTCCACCCCGTTGGGAATCCGACGCGGAACGATGAAAATGCATATCAGTGGGGAGCAGGCAGACGGATGGCTGCGTCTGTTGGGACATCAGGAGCCGTTTTACGGCAGGGTGATGAGCGACGGGAGTTGTGACCTGTATGGAAAAATCATCACCTTTATGAGGACGATCGAGTATACAGCGCAAGGAAGCGTGAACAGCAATCAGCTGCACCTGGAGCTGCAAAGCAAACAGAACCATTTTGCACTCAACGGGACCGGACGTCCTCTGAGAGAGGAGAACACGCAATGAGAAAATTTTACGAGTGGATCGTTGAGCATACCAAGACAGTGCTGACCGCATTTCTGGTGTTGACCGTACTGAGTATCTTTATGAAGGATTTGGTAGAGGTCGATTATGACATCAACGATTACCTGCCGGAGGATGCGCCCTCCACCGTTGCACTGGATGTGATGGAGGAAGAGTTTGAAGGTGGGATTCCAAACGCCAGGGTGATGATCAACGACCTGACGATACCGCAGGCGTTGGAGTATAAAGAAAAACTCAAACAGGTAGATGGTGTGAGCGAGGTGACCTGGTTGGATGATGCGGCGGATATTCATGTGCCGCTGAATACCATCGACCGGGATACCTTGGAGACCTATTACAAGGACAATGCAGCGCTGTTTACCGTGACGATTGATGAAAACAAGAGGATTCAGGCAGTAGAAGATATTCGCGCACTGATTGGAGAAGACAATGCGATGACCGGCAGCGCGGTTTCCACCGCAGTTGCAACCACCAGCACCGTTAAAGAGGTTATGATGATTTCCGCTTTCGCCGTGCTGTTTGTTCTGATTGTTCTCTTGATTACCACCCCGTCCTGGATTGAGCCGCTGATTGTACTGGGCGGACTGGGGGTAGCAATCGCCATCAACAGCGGCACCAACCTGATTTTCGGAAGGATTTCCTTTGTTACCAATGCAGCAGGCAATATCCTCCAGCTGGCAGTTTCTCTGGATTATTCGGTCTTTTTGATTCACCGCTTTGAGGAGTGCAGACTGGAAAACCCGGATGCAAAATCGGCAATGGTGGATGCCCTGATGAAATCCACTACCTCCATCCTTTCCAGTGGTTTGACCACCGTTATCGGATTTTTGGCGTTGGTGCTGATGCAGTTCCGCATCGGACCTGACCTTGGACTGGCACTGGCAAAGGGCGTTGCACTGAGCTTGATCACCGTCTTTGTCTTTATGCCGGATTTGATTCTGGTGACCTACCGTCTGTTGGATAAAACCCGCCATCGCGAGCTGGTTCCCTCCTGTCGTGGCTTGGGCAAGCTGGTGCGCCGGTTGATGATTCCAATGGTCTGTGTATTTTTGGTAATCTTTATTCCGGCTTACCTGGCATCCAACCAAAACGATTACTACTACGGAGCCAGCCACATCTTCGGTGTGCAGACACAGCTGGGTGCAGATACTGCCGAAATCGAGGATGTATTTGGGCAGAACGACACCTATGTGCTGATGGTTCCGAACAACAGCACCGCAACCGAAAAGGAGCTTTCGGACAGTCTGCACGAGCTGCCGCAGGTGACCAGCATCATCTCCTATGTGGATGCAGCCGGAGCTGAGATTCCGTTGGAATATCTGGATGCGGATACCCTTGCAAAGCTTCGTTCGCCCAATTACAGCCGCATGGTCATCTCGCTGGACACCGACTATGAAGGCAAACAGACCTTCCAGCTGGTGGAACAGATTCGTTCGATTGCAGACAGCTACTACCCGGGCAGCTACTATCTGGCAGGCGAAGGCGTCAGCACCTACGATTTGATGGATACCATCACCGACGATATGCTCAAGGTCAATGCCTTGGCAATCGGCGCCGTATTCCTGGTGCTGCTCATGCTGATGAAGTCGATCTCCCTGCCGGTTATCCTGGTGCTGAGCATCGAGACCGCCATCTGGCTGAATCTGGCGGTTCCATATTTCCAGGGAAATACTGTCTTCTATATTTCCTACCTCATCATCAGCTCGGTTCAGCTGGGTGCAACGGTCGACTATGCGATTCTGCTGACCGACCGGTACCGCGAGTGCAGACAGACGATGGACAAAAAAGAGTCGATTGTGGAAACCATCTCGGCAGTCACCGTTTCCATCCTGACATCGGGCAGCGTTATGACAGTGGTCGGCTTCCTGATGGGTTACATCTCTACCCACGGGCTGTTGGCTCAACTGGGTAAATTCTTAGGAATCGGCACCATCTTCTCGATGCTGATTGTCCTGTTTGTCCTACCGGGTATGCTGTACCTGCTGGACAGAATCTTTATTGGAAGAAAAGCTCACCACCATCAAAACAAGAAAAACAAGAATCAGAAAGAAAAACAGGAGGTAGCAGTACAATGAGAAATCTCTCGAAGAAAGCGCTGGCGGTGATGCTGGCAGCCAGTATGCTGCTGTCGGCTCCGATGACCGCTTTTGCAGCCGAAGAAGAAAATACGCCAAAGCAGGAAGTTGTTTATGTAAACCTGAACCATGATGGTTCGGTATCGGATATTTATGTTGTCAATATTTTTGATTTGGACCAGAAGGGGCAGATTGTCGATTATGGCTCCTACACCGCGCTGCGGGATATGACTTCCACCGCAGAGGTGGGATATGACAACGGCAAGGTCACCATCGACGCAGATGCAGGCAAGCTGTATTATGAAGGTACGCTGGACAGCAAGGTGATGCCGTGGAAGTTCGACATCCATTATTACATCGACGGCAAGGAGTACAGCCCGGAGGAAATCGGTGGAAAAAGCGGCGCGCTGAAAATTACCATGACGGTGCGCAAGAATGATGAATGCTCCGGCAGTTTTTTTGAAGATTATGCGGTGCAGGCTTCCTTTACGCTGGACACCAACCAGTGCAGCAACATCATAGCTGAAGGTGCGACCCAGGCAAACGTCGGTAAGAACAAGCAGCTGACCTATACCATCCTGCCGGGCAAAGAGGAGGACATCCTGATTACGGCGGATGTGCAGGATTTTGAGATGCCTTCCATTGCCATCAACGGCGTTTCGATGTCGCTGAATGTGGAGGTCGATGACGAGGAGCTGATGGACCAGGTCTATGAGCTGCTGGACGGCATCAAAAAGCTGGACGATGGCGCGGGTGACATCAAGGACGGCGTGGACGAGGTGCAGGACGGTGTGGAAAACGACCTGCAAAGCGGTGTTACCGAACTCAATGACGGTGCAGGCGAGCTTCATGACGGAGCCTCGGATTTAAGGGACGGCGGCGTTGACCTCAACGATGGTGCGTTTGACCTCAAGGACGGCGTACAGCAGTTGGACGATGGACTCAACAAGCTGGATGACGGCATTTTGCAGGTGGACGAAGCGCTGCAGGAGCTGGATTCCAACTCCGATACTCTGACCAAAGGCTCGGCAGAGGTCAAAAAAGCGCTGCACACCATCAAAGCAGCGCTGGACCAGGTAAATGTTTCTGCCGACCAGATTGAAGCACTGGTTACCGCTTCCAATCAGATTAACGAGGGAATCATCGCGTTGCAGAAAGGTGCTCAGCAGCTACAGGCAATCAGCTATGCCGGATACAGCGGCGCGTTGCAGCAGGCAGGAATTGATGTAAGCGGACTGGCACAGGCAAATACTGTACAGATGACGCAGCTGAAAACGTTGATTGCCAATCTGAAATCCACCAAACAAACGCTTTCGGGAATCCTTGCAGAGTTAAAGCAGCAGCCGACTGTTCCGCCGCAGACCGATTCCTCCGTTCCAGAAGGACAGCAGACAGAAAATGGTCAAACGACGGGCGATGGTAGTTCCACCGAAGATACAAACGGTGATGCACAGGAAAACAACAGCGGTACCGAAACCGATACGAGTGTAGAGGGCAGTGCCGAAGGAGAGAATACCGAAGACAGTCATTCCGAGAGCGACAAGTCCGATGGCAACACTACCGAAGAAGGAAACACCGATGCAGGCGACAGCGAAAGCAATCAGGAGCAGCAAGGTACTTCCAATCATGAGGACGAGATAACCGAGCAGGGCGGATTTGGATACGGAGAAAGCAACCAGCTTTCCGACCTGCTGGCAGGACCGGAGACGACCGCTCCAGAGCAGAACGAGCAGGATGACACCAATCAAAGCGGGCAGAGCAATGAGGATTTGATCAATCAGCTGGAAAAACAGATTGAGGAATTGGATGCGCAGATTGCTTCTCTGCAAGGATTGCAGGAGGTACTGGCGGGAAATGTCGGCATGATTGCCGGGACAAAAATATACTTTGATAAAGTGGAACAGTCGATTCCGGCACTGATAGAAGGAAGCAACCAACTGAAGGAAAACTATGAGACCTTCAACGGAAAAATCGGGGAACTGGCAGAGATGCTCAAAGGAATGTTGACCCAGATGGGTGAACTCAAGGACGGCATCAACACCCTGACCGAGCAGTACGACCTGCTGGATACCGGCATCAACCAGTACACCGAAGGAGTTGGCAAGATTCTGGAGGGATACGGTCAGGTGACCGACGGAGCCGAACAGCTGGTGGACGGCAGCGGTAAACTGGTGACCGGCAGCCATGACCTGTATGACGGCACAGTGGATATGCTGGAGGGCATTGTGGAATTCTATGATGCGACCGGCACACTGCGCGATGGCACCGGCGAGCTGGACGAAGGAGTAGCGGACCTGCTGGCAGGTATCATCACCCTCAACGACGGCGCACAGGAGATGAAGGACGGTACTGTTGAGATGCGCGACAAGACCGACGGAATGGACACCAAAATCACCGACCAGATTGACGAGATGATCGACAACATCACCGGCGGAGACCACGAAACGACCTCCTTTGTTTCGGAAAAGAACACCAACGTGCAATCGGTTCAGTTTGTCATCAAGACTGACCCGATTGAAAAGCCGGAAATTGAGCAGCCGGTCGAGCAGCAGGAGGAAAAACTGACCTTCTGGCAGAAACTGCTGCGGTTGTTCCATATCGAAAAATAACGTAAAAATTTGGACAAAACAGAAAAACACGTTCCTGAGCAAACAGGAACGTGTTTTTTTTGTTGCAAATTGATTTCGTTATGTTATACTAAAGAAAAGATTTACTTTAAAAAAACTTGGGCATATCCTATGGAAAACGCCAAGATAGCGTTAGGCTTCGGGCGCCTTTCTCAACAGCAGATACCCAATCACAAACAGCACCAGCAGAGCCAGGATGCCATAGGTGGAGGTGCCGAACACAAAGGCGCAGAAGGAAACGATGAGCGGACCGAAAAAGTCGGCAAATTTTCCGAAGATGTCAAAAAATCCAAAGTATTCGTTGGATTCGTTTTTGGGGATGATTCTGCCGTAATAGGAGCGGGAGAGCGACTGGATGCCGCCCTGTGCCATGCCGACCACCACTGCCAACACCCAGAATTCCCAGCTTTTATCAAGCTGATAGCCAAAGACACAGATGCCGCAGTAGATGAGGATGAAGATGCGGATGACCTTTAGGGTGCCCAGTTTCTCGGCAAGCTTGCTGGAGAGGATGGCACAGGGAAAGGCAACGAACTGGGTCAGCAGCAGAGCTAAAATCATGCTGGTGTCGCTGATGCCGACCTCGCCGCCGTAGGTGGTCGCCATCGAAATGATGGTGTACACGCCGTCGATGTAGCAAAAGTAGGCAAGGATGAAGTAAAAGATGGAAGGATTGCGCCGAATCTTTTTGAGCGTTTGTCCCACGCGGGAGAAGGCGTGGCTGACCTGATTGCTGCGACGCTCCAGATAATGGGTCTGACGGACATTGCGCAACAGCGGAATGGTCAGTAGCACCCACCAGACAGCAGTGATGATAAAAGAAATTTGGGTGGCAGACTGGGTGGACAGACCGAACGGGCGCAGCAGGATGAGCAGGATGCCGATGGTGAAGGGAATACAGCTTCCAATGTAGCCCAGCGCATATCCGTAGGAGGACACGCGGTCCATCCGCTCGTCGGGTGTGACATCCACCAGCATCGAATCATAAAAGATGTTGCAGGCGCTGTAGCACAGCCGGGTCAAAACAAACAGCATGAGATAGGAAATCCAACTGCCGGCAAAGGAAAGCAGCAGCAGACCGATGACACCCACGGTAAGAAAGGCAGAGAAAATCTTTTTTTTCATTCCTCGGTAGTCCGCAAGCGCTCCCAAAAACGGAGAGAGTACTGCCAGAATGAGCACCGCAATCGAAGTGGCAAGTCCCCAGATGCCCGATGCGGTCGCTTCAGAAACGCTTTGCTCGGCAAGCGAGCGGAAATAGATGGGGATGGTGGTTGACACCAGCATGGTAAAAGCGGAATTGGCAACGTCGTACAAAATCCAGCTTTTTTCCTGCTTTGAAAATTGAGTCATAGTTGGTTCCTCCTGAACAGATTTCCTGCATGTACAGCAGGCAAAATCCAAATAAAAAACACCTGTGCATTTACAATAAAGGATTTTGTGAAAGCTGTCAAGAAGTGTAAGGTCAAGCTCTGGTAAAGAATTGAAAAAAATTGCCCGGGAAATGGGGAATATGCAGGAGAAATTGCAAATATCATAAAATTTTTTGATTATTTTTTGACTAAATTGTATAAAAAAGCTCTTTCCAATCGAGCGGAGCAGTGATACAATTAGGTCAAATGATAAAAAAAAAACAAACAGAAGGGTAGTGTATCTATGAAACTGTACATCTCGGTCGATATGGAAGGTCTGGCAGGGATTACCAACTGGAAGGATGAAACAGAGGACAGAGAGCGGTTCCGCAACGCAATGAACGAGCAGGTGGAGTGGGTGCTGGAAGGTATCTCCAAATCCAAGCACAACAAGGAAATCACCCACATCTACATTGCAGATTCTCACGGCGGAGGACAGAACCTTTCCTACGACCGGCTCAACGACAAGGACGAAAGGGTATGGCTGGTCAGCGGCAGCCCGCGTCCGCAGTATATGATGCCGGCAATGGACGACAGCTTTGACATGGTGTTCTTAGTCGGCTACCATGCAGGAGCGGGAGAAGCTGCCAGCTCGATGGACCACACCTATTCGGGCGCATCGGTACAGAATGTCTACATCAACGGTCAGCTGATGAACGAAGGCACCATCAATTCCGCCTATGCCGGCATTGTCCACAAGGTTCCGGTCGGACTGATTATCGGGGACTCCGGTCTGGAGCGTCAGATGAAGGGCGAGGGTATGATGCCATGGCCGGAATTTGTCTGCACCAAGCAGTCGCTTTCGAGATTTTCTGCGGTGTACAAACCAAAGAAGCTGCTGAAGGAAGAAACCATCGCAGCGGTCAAAAAAGCACTGGATGAAAACGAACGTCCACAGCTGTACACTTTACAGGCTCCGTACCACTGCCGCATGGACCTGACCAATGCAGCCAAGTGCGACCAGGTACAGCAGATGCCGGGTATCCACCGCACCGCAGGACGTACGGTTGAATTTGAAAGCACCAGCTTTACCGAAATCTATGATGCAATCCACGGTATTGCCACCATGTCCCGTCTGGGTTAAGGCACAGGAGGAGCACAGATGAAAAAGGCTCTGATCGTGGTCGATTACCAGAAGGATTTTGTGGACGGCGCACTGGGTTTTGAAAAGGCGGTTCAGCTCGAGCAGGCAATCTGCCGCAAAATCGAGCAGGCGCGGGAGCAGGGCGAGCAGATTCTCTTTACCTTTGATACCCACGGGGAGGATTACCTGCAAACCCAGGAGGGAAGGAATCTGCCGATTGAGCACTGTAAAAAGGGCTCGGATGGATGGCAGCTGTATGGAAAGGTCGAGCAGCTGCGCTGCCCGCAGGACCGCTGCTTTGACAAGCCGTGCTTTGGTTCGTGGGAGCTGGGAGAGTATGCCCGGGAGCAGCAGTTCGATGTCATCGAGCTGTGTGGCGTGGTTTCCAATATCTGTGTGCTTTCCAATGCAGTGCTGCTCAAGGCGGCGCTGCCGGAAGCAAAGTTGATCGTCGATGCTCGCTGCACAGCCAGCAACGATGATGAAATGAATGAAAAAGCGCTGGACATCCTGCAGGGCGTGCAGGTGGAGGTCCAGGGCAGATAAAGCCAGCCGGAATTGTGCCCGGCGGCATTCTTGTTGTAATAAATCTAGGGGGAAATTTCGATGATATACTTTAACTGTGATTACCTGGAAGGCGGACATCCGAAAATTTTGGAGAAGATGCTCTCCACCAATATGGAGCAGCTGACCGGTTACAGCACCGACCACTACTGCGACAGCGCAAGAGAGCGCATCCGTCAGGCGTGCGGCTGCCCGGATGCAGACGTTCATTTTCTGGTGGGCGGCACCCAGACCAATTTGACGGCAATCGCTTCCATTCTTCGCCCATATCAGGGCGTGCTGGCAGCACACGATGGTCACATTGCCTGCCATGAGACAGGTGCCATCGAGGCAACCGGTCACAAGGTCCTGCCGATTCCCTGCGTAGATGGAAAAATCACCGCAGACCAGGTCCGTGAATTCTGTCACAGCCACCAGACCAATACCATGCGGGAGCACATGGTGCAGCCGGGGATGGTCTACATCTCCTTCCCGACCGAAATCGGCAGCCTTTATACCAAGAAGGAGCTGAAGGAGCTGAGCGCCGCCTGCCATGAGAACGGAATCCCGCTCTACATCGACGGCGCACGCATGGGATACGGACTGACCAGCCCGGATGCGGACGTTACCTTGCAGGACATCGCATCGTTGTGCGATATGTTCTACATCGGTGGTACCAAGTGCGGCGCAGTGATGGGGGAGGCGTTGGTCATTACCAATCCGGCTCTCAAGGAAGGCTTCCGTTATACCATCAAGCAGCACGGCGGTCTGCTGGCAAAGGGACGCTATCTGGGAATCCAGTTTGATGTATTGTTCGAAGATGACCTCTATTTTACCATCTGCAAAAAGGCGGTCGAGCAGTCGATGGCGATTCGCCGCGCCTTTGAGGAAAAAGGAATCCAGATGGACAGCGATTCCTCGACCAACCAGCAGTTCCCAATCCTGACCTGCGAGCAAATGGACAAGTTGGCGCAGAAGTATTCGTATGAGATTTGGGAAGAGTATGATGAAACCCACACCGTTGTACGTTTTTGCACCAGCTGGGCAACACAGGACCAGAATGTCCAGCAGCTTTTGGAGGACATCCGCGCTCTGTAAGGGTGTCTGTCCATGAGGAAACTTTGACCGGTAAGGAAGGCGTCATCAGCGCCTTCCTTACCGGTTTTATTTTTGTTGTTCTTTGGTTGACAGCCTGTGAAAACCTGCCCTATAATGAAGGAAAGATACAAAGTATCCGCCTTGAAAGGAGAAGGAAGATGAAAAAGTTTTTACTGATTCTGCTGACGCTGCTGCTCTGTACAGGATGTGCAGCTAAAACAACACAAGAAAATCCCAATCCTGCCGATAAAAAGGAAAGTATCACAGAAGAACAGCCGGAAAACACTGCAAGCCTTGCCTGCCGGACAGCGAAGGGAGAAGCGTTTTCCATCGCCCTTTCTCTGCCGGATGGCTGGGAGCTGAAAGAGCAAACACCCAAACGGGATGCAGTGCTGGCACAGGCTTTACTGTACTGTGAGGGAAAAGAGATGGCAGAGCTGTCGGTGGAGGAATATGAGCCGGTATCGGGAGTGCCGCCTCAGGAGCATTACAAGGTTGCCTATGCCTCGCTGCGATTGGGCAGCGTTGCCGGTTGGGAGTTTGAGCCGTACCAGCCTGTTTTTGCACAGGACGGTGTGGAAAGTGTGGTAGCAACCACCTACCACAAGGACCCGGTGCAGATGAACAGCGGGAAATCGGCGGCAGAGGTGCCTTATCTGGAGGGGATCGGGGTGGCAAGCTACGACCAAAACAAAGCCTGCTATCTGACGGTATCCTTTGCGCAGGATGCGCTGACGAAAGAGCAGGCAGAGGAGTTTGCAAAGGAAATCCGCTGGGAAAGCGGGCAATAGCGGTGCAGCTTGTTCAAAAGCAACGAAAAGAAAGAGTTTTTCACAGCAAACTTTTTGAAACTGTGTAAAGGAAAAAGCCTTGACAGATGGACGCGGCTCAGGTATAATAGCAAAGGTAAGTCCAGTAAAGGTGTTTGCCTTTACATGGGGACCGACAGGGAAAGGGAGCTGTACCATGGCAAAGAATCTGGAGATTTCCATTCTGCTGGATTATTACGGTCAGATGCTGACCGAAAAGCAGCTGGAGGTAGCACAGCTTTATTACAACGAGGACCTTTCGCTGGCGGAGATTGCACAGCTTGCCAACATCACCCGACAGGGCGTGCGCGACAGCATCAAGCGCGCAGAAGGCACCCTGCTGGAGATGGAGCAGCGGCTGGGACTTGCCAGAAAATTCAAAGAATATCAGGAAAAGCTTGAGCAGATCACCTCCTGTGCGCAGGAGATCGCCTTTGAGGCACAGCGGTATGCGCTGAACAGAAAGATAGAAAAGAATGCTGAGAAGATCGTCGAGCTTGCCCAACAGATTGAAGAATAAAATCAACAGGGAATGGAGGAAGACCGATGGCATTTGAGGGACTTGCCGAAAAGCTTAATCAAGCCTTTAAAAAGCTTCGCTCAAAGGGAAAGCTTTCTGAGAATGATGTAAAGGAAGCAATGCGTGAGGTCCGCCTCGCACTGTTGGAAGCGGACGTCAATTATAAGGTAGCCAAGGACTTTGTCAAAAACGTCACCGAAAAAGCGGTCGGCGAAGAGGTCCTTTCCAGTCTGACTCCGGCACAGCAGGTCATCAAGATTGTGCGCGATGAGCTGACCGAGCTGATGGGTTCGACCGACAGCCGCATCAATTTTTCTTCCAAACTTCCGACCATCATTATGATGTGCGGCTTGCAGGGTTCCGGTAAGACCCCCCACTCGGCAAAGCTGGCACGGATGTTCCGCAAGCAGGGCAAACGCCCGTTGCTGGTTGCCTGTGACGTTTACCGCCCGGCTGCTATCGAGCAGTTGAAGGTAGTCGGAGCACAGGTCGATACACCTGTCTTTGAAATGGGCACCATCAGTCCGGTGGAGATTGCCAAAAATGCAATCAAACACGCCAAGGACTATGGCAACGACATCGTCATCCTGGATACTGCTGGACGCTTGCACATCGACGAACAGCTGATGCAGGAGTTGCAGGACATCAAGTCGGAGGTCCATCCTCACGAGATTCTGCTGGTAATCGATGCGATGACCGGTCAGGACGCAGTCAATGTAGCACAGAGCTTCAATGATACGCTGGGAATCGACGGCGTAATCCTCACCAAGCTCGACGGCGACACCCGAGGCGGTGCAGCACTGTCGGTTCGGGCGGTCACCGGAAAGCCAATCAAGTTTGCCGGTATCGGCGAAAAGCTTGAGGACCTGGAGGTCTTCCATCCCGACCGTATGGCATCCCGTATCCTGGGCATGGGTGACGTACTCACCCTGATTGAAAAGGCACAGGATGAGGTCGATGAGAAGAAGGCAATGGAAGTTGCCCAGAAACTCAAGGAAAATTCTTTTGATATGAGCGACCTGCTCGAACAGATCAAGCAGGTTAGAAATATGGGACCTTTGGGAAAGATTCTGGAGATGTTCCCCGGAATGTCCGGCAAGATTACCGATGAAACGGCGCAGGCGGGCGAGCAGGAGATTAAGTATCTGGAAGCAATCATCAATTCGATGACCAAAGAGGAAAGAGCAAACCCGGACATCATCAATCCTGCCAGAAAGCGCAGAATCGCAGCGGGCAGCGGCACCGACGTACCGCGTGTCAACCGTGTTCTCAAGCAGTACAAGCAGATGAAAGAGATGATGAAGATGCTCGGCGGCAAGGGCAAAGGCAGCAAACGCCGCAGAAGAATGCCCTTTAATCCCGCAATGCTCAAGAATATGCCGCCCATGTAAAACAGTTTATCAAATTCCTGATTTATGGGGAAATTGATATAGAGTATTTGAAAGGTTCAGGAGGTGACAGAAATGGCTGTTAAAATTAGACTTCGCAGAATGGGTGCGAAAAAAGCTCCATTCTACCGTATCGTTGTAGCTGATTCCCGTTATCCACGCAACGGCAGATTCATCGAAGAGATCGGTTACTATGATCCGGCAAAAACTCCGGTAACAGTACAGATCGACGCTGAAAAAGCAAAGAAATGGATGTCCAACGGCGCTCAGCCAACCGACACAGTTCGATCCCTGCTCAAAGCGAACAATATCCTGTAGGAGGTAATCGCACATGCAGGAACTGATTGTTACTATTGTGAAAGGTCTTGTAGATGATAAGGACGCTGTTTGTGTCACCGTCGATTTGCCGAAGGAAGACGGAACGGTTGTCTACCACCTCTATGTCGCACCAGACGATATGGGGCGTGTCATCGGAAAACAGGGCAGGATTGCAAAAGCAATCCGTACAATCGTAAGATCCGCTGCCGGTAAGGTTGAGCAGAAGGTAGTTGTAGAGATCGACTAAACGGTCTCTGCTTCTGGTATCTGAACAGGATCATCCGAAAGGGCGCAAGGGCAGTTTAAGCCCTGGGCGTCCTTTTTTTGTAGATAGAAACCGTATTTTAGAAGTAGGGGAAAAGATTATCTTGGGAGAAGCTGCTAATCAGCGGACGGCTCCCGAGGGAAAAGAAACTTTATAAATGGCATGCCGCATTGCCGGTTGATGGAAAACGAAAGGAGAAGCGTATGCGAAAAGAGTATATCGAAGCGGGAAAAATCGTGACCACCCACGGAGTAAAGGGAGAAGTGAAGCTGTATCCCTGGTGTGATGACCCGGAGATGTTTTTGGACATCGAAACGATTTATCTCGATGCCAAGGGACAAAAGCCGATGACACTGGAAGGAGTGCGCTTTGCCAAGGAGATGCCGCTGCTGAAGCTGGAGGGCATCCATTCGATCGACGATGCGGCAAAACTGCGGGACAAGATTATCTATATCCACCGCGATGACATCCCGATGGAGGAGGGCGAATATCTCATCCAGGATTTGATGGGACTCAAGGTGGTGGATATTGACGACGGACACCTTTACGGTGAGCTGACACAGGTCAGCCCGACCGGAGCTAACGACGTCTATCACATCCGCTTTGCCGATGGCAAGGAGCGTCTGATCCCAGCTATCCCGCAGGTGGTGCTGGAGGTCGACTTGGACGGCGGCGTGATGAAGATTCGTCCGCTGGAGGGATTGTTTGACGATGAGGATTGATATTGCTACCCTTTTTCCTGAGATGTGCGAGGCGGTACTGGGTGAAAGCATCATCGGACGGGCAAGACGGGCAGGAAAACTGGAGATACACTGTCACAACATCCGCGACTACACCCAGGACAAGCACCGCAGGGTGGATGATACCCCGTACGGCGGCGGCAAGGGGATGCTGATGCAAACTGAACCAATCTACAACTGCTACCAGGCGGTGTGTGAAATGATTGCAGCCAAACCGCATGTCATCTATATGTCCCCAAAGGGACAACCCTTCAGCCAGCAGCGCGCAATCGAGCTGCGGGAGTATGAGAATATTTTCATCCTGTGCGGGCATTATGAAGGAGTGGACCAGCGGGTGCTGGATGAGATTGTGGATGAGGAGATTTCGTTGGGGGATTATGTCCTCACCGGAGGAGAGCTGGGCGCGCTGGTGGTCGCCGATGCGGTGGGAAGATTATGCCCCGGCGTGCTGTCCGAGGAGGTCTGTTTTACCGAGGAGAGCCATTACAGCGGTCTGTTGGAATATCCGCAGTACACCCGCCCGCCGGTGTGGCATGGGATGGAGGTGCCGGCGGTGCTGTCGAGCGGACACCATGCCAACATCCTCAAATGGCAGCGGGAGCAGTCGATTTTGGAAACAGCAAAAAAACGTCCCGACCTGCTGTGGCGTGCCATCGAAGAAGGAAAGCTGGATAAAAAGGAGCTTGCCTTTGCCAGACAGCTGCTGGAAGAAGAGGATGAATAGCAGCCGTTTGTTTGTCAGCAGCATAAACTGTCATAGGAGAAGAAGTCTTGGACCGTTGGTGCAATGGTAAAAAGACGGTGGATAAAAAATGTAGAGAATGACAGCTATGTTGAAAACTTTGTAGTGAATTGCGCCAAAGACCCACTCTTTTTCCACCGCGCATATAGAAAAGTAGCAGAAAATCACAGAGGGATGGAAAAGAATATCAAAATATGCGTTGACGAAAAAAAGCTTTGTGATATAATAAATTTGTGTCAAGAATCAGTCGGCACAAAAAATCGGAGAGAAAGCGTTTCCCTCCTGTTTTTGTGCATCTGAAATTGAGCATATTTTAAACATCTTAGAATAGGGGAGTAACTGAAATGTTTGTAAAAGAAGTAGTGGTACAAAACCAGGTTGGTCTTCATGCTCGTCCGGCAACATTCTTTATCCAGAAAGCAAATGAGTTCAAAGCTTCTGTTTGGGTAGAGAAGGAAGATCGCAGAGTCAACGCCAAGAGCCTTCTGGGCGTGCTTTCCTTGGGTATCGTCGGTGGTACAACCATCCGCATCATCGCTGATGGCGCAGATGAGAAGGAAGCTGTTGAGAGTCTGGTAGAACTGGTAGAGTCCGGTTTCGCTGAATAATCACAGTCAGCCGCCGAAAACTTCGGCTACGGATCAGTCGCATATAAACCTGTACAGGTGTATCGGCCGCTTTTAAAAGGGTCGGTACACCTTTTTTCATACCATCGCATGGCAGGAGGACAAACGATTGGACAATCCAAGACTGGAATATCTGAGAGAAAAGGTAAAAAAATTGCCCTTGCAGCCGGGAATCTACATCATGAAGGACAAAAAAGGGCAGATCATTTATATTGGAAAAGCAAAAGCGCTGAAAAATCGGGTCAGCAGCTATTTTCGCAGCGTGGAAAAACATACGCCGAAGGTTTATCGCATGGTGGAAAATGTATGGGACTTTGAATACATCGTTACCTCCAGCGAATTTGAAGCGCTGGTGCTGGAATGCAGCTTTATCAAACAACACACTCCCAAGTATAATATCCTGCTCAAAGATGATAAGGGCTACCACTATATTCGGGTGGGCGGCGGCGAGTATGGAAAGATTACTGCCTGCCACCAGCCGCAGAAGGACGGTGCGCGCTATCTGGGACCTTATATCTCCGGTTATGTGGTCAAGCAGACGGTGGACGAGGTGAACAAGGTGTTTTTGCTGCCGACCTGCAACCGGAATTTTCCGCAGGAGATTGGAAAGCAGCGCCCGTGCTTAAATTATCACATCAAGCAGTGCATGGCGCCGTGCAGCGGCAAAATCAGCCCACAGGAGTATGCGGAGGCATTGGAAGAAGCGGTCAGCTTCTTAAAAGGCTCAAGCGCCAACATCCAGAAGATTCTGACCCAGAAGATGATGCAGGCGGCAGAAGCGATGCAGTATGAAAAGGCTGCCCGTTACCGCGACCGCATCCGTGCCATTCAGGGTCTTGCAGAAAATCAGAAGGTGGTGTCCATTCGCTATGAGGAGGAGGACGTCATCGCTCTGGTGCAGTCGTCGGTCAAATGCTGTGCGGTGGTTTTGCAGTTTCGGGATTACCGCCTGGTGGACAAGGAATACTTCATGCTCGATGAATTGAGCGAGTTTGCACAGAACGCTTCGCTCACAGACAGCAAGGAGCAGGCGGTCGAACCGATGATGCAGGAGCTGCGGACCCAGTTTGTGCTGCGCTACTATGACATGAAGCAGCAGGTGCCCAAGGCGGTCGTTCTGGACGGACCGCCCAGCTGCCAGCAGGAGCTGGAGGAATATCTCTGTCAAAAGGCACAGCGCAGCGTGCAGCTGCTGCTGCCGCAGAAGGGCGACCAGATGAAGCTGCTTCAGATGGCAAAGGAAAACGCCAGCCAACAGATTGCCGAGCAGACCCGACGGACCAGCCGGGAGATTTCGGCGCTGGACGAGCTGGCAAGGCTGCTTGGGCTTCATCAGGTGCCAAACTACATTGAAGCGTATGATATTTCCAACATCGGAAGCGAAACCATCGTGGCAGGCATGGTGGTCTTTGAGGGCGGCAGACCGCTCAAGGGCGCCTACCGCAAGTTTTCGGTCCGTTCGGTGGTGGGCAAGCCGGACGACTACGCTTCCATGCGGGAGGTGCTCACCCGCCGTCTGGAGCGGTATGAGCAGCACAAGCAGGAGGGTGTCGGCTTTGGCAGATTGCCCGACCTCATCCTCCTGGATGGCGGCAGAGGTCATGTGGCAGCGGTCAAGCCGCTGGTGCGCCAGATGGGCTTTGACATCCCGATTTTCGGTATGGCAAAGGACGACCGCCACCGCACCCGGACCATTGCTACTGAGGATGGAGAGCTTTCGGTTTCCTCCTTCCGCGCCGCCTTTGACCTGCTGACCAGTATACAGGACGAGGTCCACCGCTTTTCCATCGGCTATTCCCGCTCCAAGCACGCCAGCCGCGCGATGGAATCGGTGCTGCGCTCGGTGGAGGGAATCGGGGAAAAACGGGCAAAGAACCTCTTCCTGCGCTTTCGCACCCTCAAGGCAATGGAGGCTGCCACTGTGGAGCAGCTGGAGGAAACGCCGGGTATGACCCACCTGACTGCCCTTAACCTCTATCGTTATCTGCATGAGAACGACGGACAATAACGAACAAGGTGTAAAATGTCGGGATGGCATTGACAAATGAGGGAAAAATGAAGATAATAAAAGGGAATCCAAACGAACGATTCTGTTCATAGAATAGAAAGGAAATCAATATGAGAGTTACCACCGGTCTTGCAAGAGGAAGGACACTTGTTGCTCCGCAGGGAATGGACACCAGACCTTCTTCGGATATGACAAAGCAGGCAGTGTTCAATATTATTCAGAATTATGTGGAGGGCTGCACCTTTTTGGACCTGTTTGCAGGCTCCGGTCAAATGGGCATCGAGGCGCTCAGCCGCGGAGCCAAGCACGCAGTCTTTGTGGATGCCGCTTCTAAAGCGGTTGAAGCGGTCCGCGCAAACCTTAAGCACTGCAAGCTGTCCGACCAGGCAAAGATTGCCCAGATGGATGCCGCTTCCTTCTTAAAGAGTACGACCACCCGGTTCGACATCGTCTTCCTCGACCCACCGTACCAGCAGAAGATTATCGACGCAGTGCTGCCGATGGTTGTCGGACAGATGGCTCCGCAGGGAATCATCCTGTGTGAAACCGAGCGCAACGAGCAGCTGCCCGAGTCGGCAGGCGACTATGAGATTGCCAAGACCTATTTTTACGGTAAAGCAAAGATTACAGCCTATCGCCGCAAAGAAGGTCAGGAGGAAGAATAAGGATGGAACGACAGGAAAGGATCGCGGTGGTGCCCGGCAGCTTTGACCCAATCACCAAAGGGCACATGGACATCATCCGCCGTGCGCAGACGTTGTTTGACAAGGTGATTGTGCTGGTGGTCATCAATGCAGCCAAAAACCCATGCTTCTCGTTAGAAGAACGGGTGGAGCTGATCAAAGCGTCGGTGGAGGGCATCGACTCGATTGAGGTGGACTGCTTCAGCGGTCTGCTGGTCGACTATGTGAAAAAGGTAGGTGCCTGCGCCATCGTCAAAGGACTGCGTGCAGTATCCGACTTTGAATATGAATTCCAGCAGGCTCTGATCAACAAGGAGCTTTACAGCGGGGTGGAAACGGTATTTTTTACCACCAGTGCAGAAAACCAGTATCTCAGCTCCAGTGTTATCAAGCAGATTGCTTCGCTGGGAGGAAATATCCGTATGTTTGTCCCTGAGCAGGTGCATGACCGCATTGTGCAGCGGCTGACCCAGGAGGATGCACAATAACAAGGAGGAACCAAAGATGAACATTGATGAAATCCTGAATATGATCGATGATATGCTGGAGGAAGCGTGGAGCCTCCCATTTTCCGGCGGTCGCTGTGTAGTGGATGCCCAGAAGGTGAAGGAGTGCATTGAGGACATCCGCTTGAATCTGCCGGGGGAAATCAAGCAGGCAAAGATGATTGTGGCAGACCGCAACGACATCATCAAAAGTGCGGAACGGCAGGCAGAAAGCGCACTGCGCAAGGCAGAGGAACGCGCAAGGATGCTGATTGCGCAGGAGGAGATTGTGAAGCAGGCGCAGGAAAAGGCAGCGGACATTATCGCACAGGCGCAGATGGCTGCTAAGGAAATCCGCCGCGCTTCCCACGAATTCTCCGATTCCATCCTCAAGGAAACAGAGGAAAATTTGAGCAGCTCGCTGAAAAATGTGCGCGACACCCGTCAGGCGCTGCGCAATGCGACCAGCAAATCCAAACAGCAGATGCCAAAGGAAAACTGATCTGAAACAAAAAGCTGCTTTGTCAAAAAGCAGCTTTTTGTTGATGTGAAAAAGAGGTGAATGGATGAGTACGACCGCAATCAAGTGGCTGGCACTGGTGCTGATG